>Ga0193965_1000195_pt1 | contig 21085 bp, 25 predicted proteins | sample FB_8_MG_FD_140330 | JGI IMG/M metagenome (GOLD analysis project Ga0193965, IMG submission 140330) | Microbial mat bacterial communities from the Broadkill River, Lewes, Delaware, United States - FB_8_MG | ecosystem: Environmental > Aquatic > Freshwater > River > Microbial mats | place: USA... | reverse complement strand
TTACACTCCCATCAGGTAAAAATGATGCAGGAGCCCAAACAGCTGTGTTATCCTTAGTATCAAAAAATGGAATACCACGTAAATCAGTAGGATCTAGAAGTGAAAGTCTTAAATCTATATCTCTATTCTTTGCTATTTGTGAAACTATAGATGACTTTCCAATACCTGGAGGTCCCCATAAGAAAACTGGTACTTTTCTGTTTATAAGATGATCTACTGATCTTTGTGCTTTGATTGGATTCATTTGCAATGTCCTTTTAAATACTTATGCAAGTTTTGTACCAATTATAATTTATTGAGTAAACTCTCAATCGATTTTTTCTGTAATAAGTGTAAGTCGGTATCTTCTAACCATACTTTTGATTGTTTTATATAATAATCTAGTATTATTTTATTGAGTAAATCTTTTTGTTCTATTTTTTCATTGAGAAAATCTTTTAATTCATGAATATCATATTCTTCAAAACTTTGAAGTTTTCTATAAAGTGCATTTATAAAATCATCATCAATATATTCTTTAGCTCTATCTAAAAAAGTTGATACTTCTAAATCAAGAGCCACTATATCATTCCAAAGTCTTCCGTTTTTAAGTTGATCAATGGCTAACGATAAAAACTGTGGAACTAACTCTAAAACTTGATTTAACTCACGAAAATCATTATCAATTAAATCTCGAAATAACATACGAGCTCTTTTAGATATTTTTACTCTTAAGTTCTCATCTTCTATAACTTCTTTATTTATAAGTTGAAATCTTTTAAGTGGTCTTAATCTTGAATGATTAAATGCCATTATAGATACTATAGGATTAATATCTTGTATCTGTTCTTCACAAGAGCCTGATGGTCTACAAAATGCCCAATAGAGTCTAGCTTCCATATCTGGATGTTTTAAATATTTTGTATCACCAAGAGATTCAAAGTTTTCTTGCTCTTTTAGCTCTTCTACTTCATCTTTATAGTTTAAATTGAATAACTCTTCCATAATCACCAAATTTATTTATATTTTTTTTCTCACTTATGATAAAAAGTGTTTTAGATACAAGGGCTTGTGTTATCTCAAACTCTCCATCACTTAGAACCAAAAGAAGATTTTCAGCTCGTATATTTGTAGTTTTTAGATATTTTAGTACTTCATCAAAGTTTGTACCACCGTCACTTTTAGGTATAAACAGATCATCCTCTTTTAAAGGATTAAAACTATCAAAAGAGATAATATACTCAGTCTTAACAAACTTATCAAAAGGTAATATAGTCACTTTATACTCATAAAATCCATCACAAACATCTTTGATAACTCCCAAAAACTTTTTATACTCATAAAGACTTACTGAGCTACTACTATCAAGTGCTATATAAACTTCAATAAGTTCATCACTTTTTTTATTTCCAGGGAGATAAACACCACTATGTATATACCTTTTATTTGGTCTATTAAATGTAGTTTCTTTTTCAAAAAGGGAAGAGATAAGATACTCTTTGAGTATATCTTGCAAATCCACTTCTGGTTTAATAAGTGTATCTATCTCTATTTGTAGACCATTGTATTTGTTTGATGTTTTTTTTGCTATAGTTAAGGCTTGGATTATAATACCATCTAGTTTTTCTTGGTCACCCTTACTTCTATTTTCATCTGGAACTTCTTCTAGGTCTAGCTTTGAGTCATCATAGATAAAAGCTTTTTTATCACCTTTTGGGTTTGCCTCTACTTTTGCTTCACTATCATCATTTTCATCACTTTGAGAATCTTCACTATCCTCTTTCTTTTCCTCTTTAAATAATATCTCATATACCTCTTCAACACACTTATCTTTTAAATCAAGATCTAGTATCTCATCATCTGGTTTATTTCCAACATTTTCAAAACTATCTAAAATATTATTTATAACTAAATCACAAGACATATTCCAAATATATGTATCTCTTGTTGTTTGTCTATATGGATGCTTTAAAACAATATGAAGAAGCGTATGTGCATAGAGATATGTTATCTCATTATCTTCATATAAAGATAACTTTTCTAAATCAATCGTGATTTGAGCTCCATTTGTAGAAAAAGCACTCTTTATATTTTCTTCAAATATAGTAGGAATAGAAAGTGCTAAAACAGATAAAAAAGGGTGATTAAATAAAAAGTTTACCCTTATTTTTTGAAATATCTCTTCATATACACTCTTAGATAATATATTCGCCATATTTTTCTAACCATGTTTCAAACTCTTCTAGTTCACTTATACTTTCATCTTTTATGATTAAATCTTTTATCAACATAACTGCAAACTCCACAGGAAGATGTTTTGAATATGCAAAAATATTTTTAGCTTGAGTTATATTATTATACTTTTCAATTACTGCTACACTTAAGGCGTATAAACTACTTGGTTCACTTGGTACATCTAATGATTTTCCTTCAAGTATGGCATCAATATCAGGTAAAGTTTTATATACCTTTACAAAAGAGCTGAACTCAATACCAGCACCATATCCAACTGTTCCATACACTATAGGAGATATTTTATTTATATCATTATTTGATAATAAGATATTTGATAACATACTCCAAGCTCGTGGTGTACAAAATGCAGGATTCGTTTCACTAGAGCTTGGAACTTCGCTACTAAGTAAATCAGGTCGAAATCCTAAGAAACCTATGATAAAAGGATGTATATCATTTTTAATAGCCCATACCTTAAAATCATCATACTTTGCTTCTAAAACGATATGTACCATTCTATTTATAAGTGGAGAGGGTAGCTTAAATACTATCCCCTTATCATTTATCTTATTTCCAGCACATACTATCTTCCACCCTTTTGGCATAGTATATTCACCTATTTTTCTATCAAGTACTAGTTGATAAATAGCTGCTTGAACTGAAAGTGGTGCAGAGTTTAACTCATCTAAAAATAATATACCTTTAGAGTTCTCATTTTTTGGTAAAAAAACAGGTGGCATCCATACTGTTTCATTATTATCTATACTAGGTATCCCTCTTAAATCAACTGCATCAAGTTGAGAGAGTCTTACATCTATAATCTCTAAGTCATTTTTATTGGCAATATCATTTACAATATATGATTTTCCAATACCAGGACTTCCATGTATAAATACAGGTGTATTAGTCTTTAGTAATATCTCTAATTGATTATAAAGTTCACTTGTACCAATAGCAGGAGTAATCATGACAGTTTAATCTCTTTTAGGATAATTGTTAAGTCATTATTCAAGCCATTTATTTTTGAAATAATATCAGCTCTTTGTTTCTCATCAAGTTTAAATCGACCATCTATAAACTCATATATTTTAAAAGTATCTGTAAATATCTCACTCATTAAATCTTGTTTTATCTTATCTCCTATTTGAGTAGTTTAAATATCTTTGGAGTTACTGCTAAATCTATCGCTTTAAATCCATCAAGATTTTCGAAAGTCTTATCTGCCCCAAAATCAAGTAAAAGTTTTACCATATCCTCTTTGCCAGCACTTGCACTATACATTAAAGCTGTGACACCATTATCATTTTTTGTATCAAGTTTTATACCTGCATTTACAAGAGCTTCTACACATTTGTAGTTTTGACCAAAACAAGCATTCCAAAGTGCTGTATTTCCATCAACATTTGTCGTTTCAAGTTCAGGTTTTGTTGCAAGTATCTCATTTACTATAGCAACTTGAGCTTCTCTTGCAGCTTTCATCAAAGCACTATTTCCGTGTTTTCCTACTTTGTTGATATCATCTATATCATAGTCATTTTGTTCTAACCACATTTTTGTAGATTCACTAAACATTATACACCCATCCAGTTTTCATGTGTATGCCCTTTTTTCTTAAATCTTATAGCTTCATCAAGTTTTGTATCGAAAGTTGCTAAATCAAATTCACCATCTATATCATATACGATTGACTTATAAACTATCTCTCCATCTTTATTAATAATAAATATAGATTTGGCACAAAGAGTATCATCGATATTTACACCCATTTTTAAACTCAATTTTTTAAAATCACTTGATGTCATACTTCTATCTAATACAATATCTATCTCACTAGAACTAATAATATAGATATTAGCTTTTTCATAATACTTCTCCATAACCTGAATAAGAGAATCAGTTATATCACTATCATTATTAACTGTGATTATAGCTTGTACTTTATCTGCCATCATTCCAATAACTTTCTCTTCACCATTTGTCATTACAAGTTTTACTGCTGGTGCTTCTGACCCAATATCTCTTTGTTTTTTTTGAAGTTCTACTTTTTTATCATTAACTACTATTTTCAAACTTATTCCTTTGTTATCTTCTTTTATAGTTTTATACAAAAAATGTACCATTATTAAATTTTATAATTTTTATTTTTATACAATATAATCCACATCTAAATTATAATATTCATCAATAGATTCAAATTTTTTATCTTCATAATCTCTTGAAGCAACCTCGTAGTTTAGTTTTGTAAGTTCCTCATTTAAACTTATCTCTTTATAGTTACTTTCTAAAAGCTGTGGAAAATCTTTGACCACATCTTCCACTTTTAAGTTTGTATCAAAATCATTTGGATTAAATGGCTTTTTGTTTTTTTTCATCTTAGATATCCTTAGTGTATGATATCACTTTATTAACATACTCTTTTGTTCTAAGTCCTATTAAAACTCTTGATATATATTGTTTCTTTAAGATATACTCTAATGCAGTTTTATCAAGTGGTTCGTCAAGGTTTAGTTTTTTAGCAGTAATTTTTCCCAAAGAGTGCTTGATATTTTGTTTATAACAATTTAGAAACTTATCAATAAGTTCAAAGTATTGTGGATCTAGTTTGATATTTTGAATAATATAAGGTATCACTTGATACTCAATTGTATCATCTACATCTCCAGCAAACCCAAATTTATCTTGTTTTTCAATCAGGTCAGTTATAAGAGCTTGAAGATGGTTATTTTTTATTTTTTGTACCTTTTTTAGTATATCTTGGAACTTATCACAACTTTCATAAGAAGCAAGTCGTAGCATTCCACCCATATAAAAAGCATTTATAGGTCTATTTGCTTGTACTTCAATACCATTCTCAAAGAAATATTTTGCACATGGAACTCCATCTTTTTCATACATATTAAATGGAAGCTGTATCACTTTAAAGTGATGATTTTCACCTGCAGCTTCTTTTGCAAAGTCAATAAGGTTTTTGTACTCTAAGAAGTGATAGTCATTTTCTTTTTTTGCAAAAGAGTTTGAACTAATACCATAAGATTTTATTGTCCCTTTTTTTACTTGTGACTCTAGAAAAATAAAAGCTTTTTTGATACGTTCTTGCATGATAGCGTGATGTTTTTCTATATCTTCATCTGTAGAACTACCTTTTAGATTTGTCATAAGATAGTATTCTGGATTATGAAGTAAATAGGTATCTATATAATTTGTTTGAAGTCTTTGAAGAGACCTTTTTATTTGATCCTCTAAAAACATTGGTGAGATACTATGAAAACAATTTGAATTATATTTTACTAGGTCTTCAACCATCCATCCATCATTTACCATTTGCATATTTGGACCTTGTATATATCCACCTTTTGTTACTATTGTAAACTCTTCTCTATTTTTATCTTTGAGTATATTACCTATTAATTGTTCTGCTTCACCATACATATAGTTTGATGATGTATCTAAGTGCGTGATACCATTATCTATAGCATATTGTAATGACTCAACATGAAGCGGGTTTTGAAATGTAGTACGGTATGTACCAAATGATATTTTTTCTAACATATTTATATCCTTATACACTTTTGTATGCATATTTTATACCTTAAAAACTTAAAGGCATAATTATTGCATATCTAATTATTAAATATAGTTGGATACAAAATGTAAACTAAGGAAAATTATGAACTTTACAACTAGTAAATACAAAGTGATATTTTATGAAAAAACAGGATGTTCTGGAAATAAAAGGCAAAAAGAACTTTTAGGTCTAAGTGGTATCTCATTTGAAACAAGAAGTTTACTTGATACGAAATGGGATAGTGCTACACTAAAGTTATTCTTTAAAGACTTAGAAAAAGAGAATATAGTCAACCCTTTTGCTCCTCAAATAAAAAAAGCACAGATAGATATCAACAGTTTATCAAAAGATGAGCTTATAAATATAATGTATGAAAATCCTATTTTAATCAAGCGACCATTATTAGAAGTGGCTGATGAAAAAATATGTGGCTTTGATATTGAAAAAATAAATTCTCTCTTAGATAGCAATATTTGTGAATCTACAAAAATATCAACATGTCAAAGTAGTGATTTATGCAAAAGTGTTTAGAGGAGATATGTAAAGAGTTTGAAACACTTCAAGGTTTTTTGAAAAATCAAACCTTAGAACAAAAGTTGCTAGTAGATAAACTTTTTTTAAAATTTATGAACTGTTTTAATGAACTTAAAGAGGAAAAACTAGAGTATCCAAAAGAGTTTATAAATGATGTAAGACTTTTTCATGAAGGATTTGCTCCACTATTACAGAAATTTGAGGATAAAGAGATAAGATATTTGATGTTGAGTGATTTTTATGATTTCGCTAGAATAACAAAAAAATATAAAAAATAAAAGGTTATATAAATATGTTATTATATCATAACAAAACAGAACACTCATATATAAGCATAAGAAAAAATGCAAATTTCTTAGATTGGAGAACACAGCCAAAAAATTTTAAAACATATCCTCACTTTTCACAGCGTTTTAAAATAGATGATTATGAAGAGCTAAAAGATTTAAACCTTATTGGTGGAATTACTTTTGAAAAAGAGTATCCTGAAGGAAAATACTATTTAAGAACAAATCCTAGTGCTGGTGCACTATACCCTTGTGAGATATATCTTCAACTTAGAGGGATAAAAGGTTTAATAAGTGGGATATATCATTATGAACCATTACATAAAACATTGTGCTTACTTCAAGAGATAGAAAGCGATGGAGTTGAACACTATTTTAAAAATAAACACAAACAAAAAGGGATAACTTTTTTAATCTCCTCTATCTATTTTAGAAGCTCTTGGAAATATAGAGATAGAAGTATAAGATATATACTTTTAGATTCTGGTCATCAGTTAGGCTCTATATATGCTGCACTTTGTGTAATGAATAAAGATTCAAAAGTTATATTTGATTTTGATAAATTATCTTTAAATGATATGTTTGGATTTAGAGATGATGAGATGTTTACTTGTGCAATATTATCTACACAAGAGATGGAAAAAGAGACAAAAAAACTCAGACAAAAGCTTCCATATATAAGTGGTTGTGACTTTTTAGAAACCAATGAGTTTATAGAAGATGGATATAAAGAAACTGCTGTTTATGATTGTGAAGATATAGAAAATATTAATTTTTTTCAAAACACTCCTAAAGAGATGCTAAAAACAACGATTATAAATAGAAGGTCGATTCGAGCTTTTATCCAAAAGCCTATATTAAATATTGAGTTTGAGTTTATCACACAAGATATCTTTAGATTTGCAACACAACATAATATTGAGATATATTATACTGTGCATAATGTACAAGAGAAAGAGCAAGGACTATATAAAGATGAAAAACTTTTAAGTGTTGGAAATTTCTCACAAAAATCTCGTTATCTTTCACTAGAACAAAACTTAGGTGGACAAAGTGCAGTAACATTTTATTTTACCTCAAATGAAGAAAAAGCGTATCAGAAAGTAAATATTTTAAGTGGTTTTATAGCTCAAATTATCTATTTAAAATCTGAAATGAAATCTATAGGATGTAGTGGAATAGGAGCATACTATGATAAAGAGACAAAAGAGTTTTTGAAAACATCAAATAATATCCTTTATCTACTTGCTATTGGAAGATAAATAATAAAATAACTTAAATTATATAATATATTTTTAAGATATTTTAAGTAAAAAAAGATATAATACAAAACTTAATTTAAGCTATAATCTTAATTAAAATTGTTCAAAGGAGTCTACAATGCCAAAAATGAAAACTAATAGTGGAGCTTTAAAAAGATTTAAAGTGAAAAAAAATGGTTCAATCAAAAGAGGAAGTGCTTTTAGAAGTCATATCCTTACTAAAATGAGTCAAAAAAGAAAAGTAAATCTTAGAGGTCCACAAGTTGTTGATGAAACTGATTCAACAAGAGTAAAAAGAATGTTAAATAAAGCATAAGCTTTATTATAATTATATTCAAAAACTAAGTTTAGTCCCTCCGATTTAATTCGGACAAGTTTTGTATAAAAATACAAACACCCATATATGAAAATATTAAGGTAAAGATAAGGAAATAATATGCCAAGAGTAAAAACTGGTACAGTAAGAAGAGCAAGACATAAAAAAATTCTTAAAATGGCTAAAGGATTCTACAGTGGTAGAAGAAAACATTTTAGAAAAGCAAAAGAAGCAGTAGAGCATGCTTTAGTATATTCTTACAGAGATAGAAGACAAAAGAAAAGAGATTTTAGAAAACTTTGGATTGTTAGAATTAATGCTGCATGTAGATTAAATGACATAAGTTACTCTAAATTTATGAATGGTCTTACATTAGCAGGTATTACATTAGATAGAAAAATTTTAGCAGATATGGCTATGAATGATTACACATCATTTCAAACAGTTGTAGAGAGTGCAAAAGCTGCATTAGCATCTAAATAATAAAAATTTAATTATACTTATAAAAAGGTAAGGTTTGGAATTTATTTCAACCTTACCTTTTTTTATTTATTTACTATATTCTATCAGTTTTATTTAATAAAATTTTAAATATAATAAAGAAAAAATATTATATAAAAAAAGGGGTAGAAAATGAGAGTTACATTTATAACAAAATTCAGTATTATCAAAATCACAAATCTACTTCTGCTTCACATCTAATCAATTCTATAAATCAATTAACTTAAACTAACTAAAAAATAATTTTAAATATAATAAAGGTAACACTATGAAAAATATAATAATATTTGATACAACATTAAGAGATGGAGAACAATCTCCAGGTGCATCTATGAATACAGCTGAAAAGATACAAATAGCACAACAATTAGAAAGATTAAATGTAGATGTAATAGAAGCAGGGTTTGCAGCTGCATCTCCTGGTGATTTTGATGCGATTTCACAAATTGCAAATACTATAAAAAACAGTAGAATTTGTTCATTAGCAAGAGCAGTAGATAGAGATATAAAAGCAGCAGGTGAAGCTGTTGCAGATGCAAACTTAAATAGAATACATACTTTTATTGCAACTAGCCCTATACATATGCAATATAAATTAAAAATGACTCCAGATGAAGTTATAAAAAGAGCAGTTCATGCAGTACAATATGCAAAAACATTTGTTGATGATGTTGAATTTTCTTTAGAGGATGCTGGTAGAAGTGAAATACCTTTTATGAAAGAGATAACTCAAGCTGTAATTGAAGCTGGTGCAAAAACTATTAATTTACCTGATACTGTAGGTTATAGATTACCAAATGAGATTGGTGAGATGGTAAAAACTATGGTTAATTTTATTGATGAGATAAAAAGTGATGCTATTATATCTTTACATAATCATAACGATTTAGGTTTAGGTGTTGCTAATAGTTTAGCTGGTATTGAAGCTGGAGCTAGACAAGTTGAATGTACTATAAATGGATTGGGTGAAAGAGCTGGAAATGCTGCTATGGAAGAGATAGTTATGGCATTGAAAACAAGAAAAGATATGTTTGGTGGATATAGTACAAATATAAATACAAAAGAGATATATAGAGCCTCAAAAATGGTATCAGAGATTACAGGTATTGAGCCTCAACCAAATAAAGCAATAGTTGGAAAAAATGCATTTGCACACGAAAGTGGAATACATCAAGATGGTATGTTAAAAAATGCAGAAACTTATGAGATTATGAAACCTGAAGATATTGGGATTGAGAAAAGTAATACTATTGTTTTAGGTAAACATTCAGGTCGAGCAGCATTTAAAGATAAATTAGAGCAGTTAGGATTTAATGATATTAAAGATGATGAGTTAAATAGTTCATTTGAAAGATTTAAAATCTTATGTGATAAGAAAAAAGAGATTTTAGATGATGATATACATATGATTATGACAGATGAAAAATTAAATCATAATAAAATATTTGAGATAATTTCTGTTCAAATTCAAGCTTGTAGTGGTGGTGTGCCTAGTGCTGTTGTAACAATAAAACATAATGATATTGAAAAAACAGATGCTTCAATTGGTGATGGTGCTATGGATGCTATTTTTAAAACAATAGATAGAATTACAGGTTATTCAGGTGTTTTAAAAGATTATAAAGTACAAGCAGTAAGTCAAGGTAAAGATGCTTTAGCTAAAGTAACTTGTCAAGTAATTTTTAATGAGCAAAATCCAGCTATGATTGGACACGGTTTAAATATAGATACAATGGTTGCATCTGCTAGGGCTTATGTTGGGGCTTTAAATAGCTATTTATCTATGGACGGAAAACTTCAAAAAAATGAAAGTCATCAAATTTAATAATTAATGATTTTATATGATACACCTTGGGCTTTAGGTGATGAGGGTTATTATAAAATAGAGCAAGGGAGATTAATCTTTGCTCCCATTAATAATATTGACTATTCAGTTGATACAGAACAAGAGATGGAAGTTGAAATTGTAACCCCTTTTCAACTTCAAGAGATAAATCGCATTTTAGGTACTTGTTACACTATAGATGAGATTAATGCACTATAAAAAAGAGATATAATGATAAATATATATGGTATAAAAACTTGTAATACAGTAAGAAAAGCTATAAAGTTTTGTAAAGATAATAAACTAGAGTTTAATTTTATAGATTTTAGAGCAAACCCTTTAGATGATGAAAAAGTTAAATATTTTGCATCTAAAGTAGATATAAATATACTTTTTAATAATAGAGGTACTAAATATAGAGAATTAAAATTAAAAGAGTTAAACCTTGATGATAATGGGAAATTAGAGTGGCTTTGTAAAGAAAATATGCTTCTAAAAAGACCAATTGTAGAATATAAAGATAAGGTTCTTGTATCTTTTGATGAAGAGGTTTATAAAAAAGAACTACTTTAAAAAATGAGATATGATTTGTTGTATTAACAAACCATATCAATATTATTTTTATGTAGATATATTAAACAACTTTTTATATCTTCACTTTTAGTTATATTTTTAATACCCTCACAATAATTTGAAATCTGTTTTATATGTTTGTAGCTTTTTTGATTTGTTGTTTTATAATCTACAACTATATAACTATCCCCTTTTTTTATTAATAAATCTATAATTTTATGCTCATTATTAAATACTAAAGATTGCTCTTTTGTATAAGTGGCATTACTAATCATATCTTTAAACTCTTTATTATTTATAAGTAAATCTATTCTATTTTTTATATCTATAAAATCACTATCTAATAAAATATTTTTATATCTATTTTTTGTCATTATCAAACTATACTCTAAACTTTGGTTATTAAACTCTTTCATCATCTCAAGACAATAGTGAGTAGCAATTCCAAAATATCTAGCTTTTAGAGTATCTTCATCTTCATCCTCTTTAATATCTTTATCTTGATAACCTAGTGTTAAAGGGGTGTAATCAACTCTCTCTTTTTTAGTAGTAGATTTACTAATAGTTTTATCTATATATAGCTCTCCTTGTTTTAAAATAGATAAATCTATACTTTTCTCAAATACACTATTTTTCTCTTTTTTAAATATTATCATATTGTTTTTTGCTCTTGTTAAAGCTACATAAAGGATATTTAATTCATCATAAAAAGCAAGATTTCTCTCTTTTTCTAAAGCATTTTTATAATATATATCAATATTTTCCCTTTTTGATTTTTTGTAAAATAGATTTTTAAGCTCTATATCTTCATATTCAAATAATAAAGATGATTTATCTGAATTCTTTTTAGTAATTCTATCTAATACAAAAACTGTATCAAACTCTAAACCTTTTGCTTTAAAAATAGTAAGTATTTGTAAACCAACTTGAGTAGATGAAACAACACTTGCATCTGATTTATCTATATCATAAACAAAATCAACAATAGATTCAAAAGTACTACAATATTCTATTAATCTTATTACATTTTCGTCTACTATATTATAAAAATAGCTTAGTTTTTTTACAATAGTTACAATATCTGTATTTTTAATATCTATAGAAAATTCAAACTCTTTTAGATAATCATACCCAACTAAACTATTAAAATTTGTTTTATAAATATCTTCTTGAAAATAAAGATATTTTACACCATTTATAACAGCTTTTACATTTTGTTGATTTATTAGTTTTGATGTCATCTCTGTAACTATCTCTAAAGTTGGTATTTTACTTTTTAAATATTCATAAATCTCTAATACATCTTTGTTTGTATAAGTTAATATTGCTATATTTGATGGTTTTAACCCTTTGTCTAGTAGCTCTTTTACTTTTTGATATATCTCATTATAAAAATCTTTTTCATCAAATCCAAGAGTTGTAATCTCAACAAATCCATCAATATCACTATTAACTTGTTGCTCATCATAATCATAATTTGCTAAAGACAAAAAAGTTCTATTTACAAATTTTACAACATTTTTACTACTTCTATAATTTACATTTAATGGCTCAACTTCTAAATTTGGTTCAAATATTTTAGCTACATAATCAAAAAGCTCTTTTGTTCCACCTCTAAATCTATAAATAGATTGTTTTACATCACCAACATAAAAAAATGTTTTATAAACTTCAGGTGAACCAGATATAACCTCATCTATTAAATGGTATAATATTTTATATTGCAAAGTAGCTGTATCTTGAAACTCATCTATTAAGATATGATTATATTTTGTATCTAAACGAAAATATAAAAAGTCTTTGTCTATATTGTTTTTTAGTAAATTATAAACTAAGTTTGTAATATCACTAAACTCTAAAGAGTTTCTTTGTTTGTTATAAGAGTTTCTAAACTCTTTAAAGTCATTAAAAATATGAAAAAGATTTTTTAGAGTAAAAGACTCTTGAATAACATAATAAAGATTTATATTTTGTTTTAAATCTCTTAAATTGGTATCTAAATGTTTTGGTGGTTTTGCTTTTTTAAAATATGTAAATTCACTTAAACTATCTTTTGTAAGCCAAGTTTTACCTTTTTCTAAAAGTTCATCAATATCTTTAAAATCAACAGCATTATATCCTGAATTTGATACCTCACTCTTATCTATAAAGTTTTTTATCTCCATAGCATCATTTAAAATAGCAGTTTTAACAGCTAAAAAAACATCTGAACTATATTTATCAACCTCTTTATATTCTATATTCTTTTCTATTAATAATTTAAATACCTCAACTATAGAATCTAACCTTTTATTTTCATTATATACAAATTCAATCAATGAATTAAACTGACTTGCATCTAATGAAAATAGAAATTTATATATTAAAAGCTCTTCATCATCAAATTTAATATCAAAATCATCACTAATTCCTATATAACCACAAAACTCTCTAAGTATTTTATTTACAAATTTATCTATAGTATAAATCGATAATTCAGATGTTATAAACTTTTCTATTAAACTATCTTTTTTATCTAATATCTCTATTTTTGGTAAATTGGTCTCTTTTATAATTGCATCTAAAATAGCTTTATCATCACCTAAAGATATCAATGTATCATATATACGACTTGACATTTGAGCAGCTGCTTTATTTGTAAATGTTAAAGTTAATATCTCTGTAGGCTTTGCATCTAATAGTAACAAAGATATATACCGTACAGTTAAGGCAAATGTTTTTCCACTTCCTGCACTTGCTTTTAGTGCTAAATATTGTTTCATATTCGTTCCATTCTTATTAATTTTATATATTTATTATATCCTAATTTTTTATTTTATCATACTAATATAATAGAAATATAAGTATATCTTTATATAATTCCAATAAATTAAACTTAGGAGTTATATAATGAGAACAAAATTTTTTCCTATTACAATGTTTGCAATTATTATGGGGATAAGTGGTCTTACTATTGTATTTCAAAAAGCAAATGAGATATTTGGGATACCCTCAATAATAGGTACAACTTTATTAATTATTGATATAATCATTTTTTTCACAATATTTTCATTTTATACAAATAAACTAATTAGATTTAAAGATGAAGTAAAAAAAGATTTTAATCACCCTGTAAAAATAAACTTTTTTGCAACAGTTTCTATCTCGTTTTTATTATTATCTATAACTTTTGAACATATTAATAAAGATATCTCTTATTACTTTTTTATTATAGGTACTGTATTACAAACATACTTTACACTAAATACTATTAACTTTTGGATTAATAAAAACTTAGAGTTACAACACTCAAATCCAGCTTGGTTTATACCAATTGTTGGAAATGTTATAGTTCCAGTTGCTGGTGCTAGTTTTGTATCTACTGATTTTTTAATGTATTATTTTGCTTTAGGGGTGTTTTTTTGGATAGTTTTAACATCTATATTAATAAATAGAATTATATTTCATCATCAATTAGTAACTAAATTTATGCCAACACTTTTTATATTTATAGCACCACCATCTTTAGCTTTTATAGCATATTTAAAAATGAATGGTATGCAATATGATATGTTTGCAAGTGCTTTGTATAACTTAGCTTTATTTTTCACTTTTTTAATATTTTTTATGTATAAAAATTTTATAGGGTTAAAGTTTTTTATCTCTTGGTGGGCTTTTACATTCCCTTTAACAGCAGTTGCAATAGCTTCAATGTTAGCTTATAATTTAACTCAAATAGTAGTTTATAAGTATTTATCTGTTATATTTATAATTGTAGCTACTTTAGTTATTATTACTGTTTCTATTCAAACTATCAAGCATATTATAAAAGGTGAAGTTTGTGTGGAGGAGTAATATATGAATAAAAACAAAAAAAGGAAAGATATGGAAAATATAGATAAAATAGTAGGAGATTTTAAATTATCAGATATGGATAATTTAATTACAGATATAGAGACTTTTATAGAAAAATTTAATAATGATGAAGTTGTTTTATTAGATGTAAGAATGCCATTTGAAACAAAATTATGGAGTATGAAATTTGCTTTAGAGATACCATACAATGAACTACCTAATAATTTAGATAAGTTACCAAAAGATAAAACAATTGTTTGTATATGTCCTAATGGACCTCGTTCTATTATGGCAAGAGAGTATTTAAGATTTAATGGATTTAAATCTTCTATGTTAAAAGGTGGTTCAAATGAACTAATAGCTACTTTAAAAGGTGGAAAAGCAAAAGAGTTAAATTTTTAATTATTTTTAGCATCACATAAAGTTAAAGCAAATAAAACTTCACAGTTGTTATCTTCTAAAGTTTTTTTTGCTTCTAACAAAGTACTACCTGTCGTAACAACATCATCTACTAATATAACTTGTTGATACTCTTTACCACTATATAAAAAATCTCTTTTATTTCTTTTTCTAAATTTTTTACTTTTACCTGCATATTTAACTTTATTTCTAGCTTTTAATAGATTGTATTTTATATCAATATTTTGAGATTTTAGATGTTTTAATAATATAGCAGTTTGAGAAAAATTATGTCTTGTATGGTCATCAATAGCAATAGCCAAAACTTTATTTGGAAAATCAAAACTATGGGCAAATTTATAAAAAGATAGTTTTGCTAATATATTAAAAAACTTATCACCATAAATTTCATATTTTGTTATTAATAAATCTTTTACACTCTCATACTCATAAAAACTATATACAAAAAAATCTATCTCTAACTCTCTTGTATAAAAGTTTGGTTGTAAAAAGTCTTTTTGACACTTTTTGCAAATGATATAAAAAGATAAACTATTGCATAAATTACACCTTATATTTTATCCTTTTATATATCGTTTTAGATAAGGGCTAAGAGTTGTAAGTATCTCATAATTTATGGTGTTATGTATTTTAGCTAAACTATTTACATTTTTAAATACACAAATTTTATTTTTTTTAGATTCAATAGTAAAGCTATCCATAGAAACTCTCCCTAAAATCTTTTTATTTTTTGTACTAACTCTTGCTTGTTTAATATCTCCAACTCTTAAAAAACCATCTCCATAGCCTATATCATAATTTGATACAATCATATCTTTTTTTACTATAAAAGCATCACTTCCATACCCTATAGTTTCATCTTTTTTCACTTTTTTTGTGGTTATTTTTTTTGCATATAATTTTAAAATTGGTTTTAAAAATCTTGTTTCATCTCTATCAAGATATCCATAAGCACCTATTCCAATTCTAGCTAAATCATATTTTTTCATATCTACTTTAAATACACCGTGACTATTAGCACAATGAACTCTAAAATTTTTATCTGTTTTACTTTTTATATCAAAAACTATATTATCAAATAGTTTCATCTGTTTTAATGTAATACCATTATCTTCATCTGCACAACAAAAGTGTGTAAAAACACCATTAAGTATTAAATTATATTTTTCTATAAGCTCTAATGCTAAATCTATTTGAGATTTATATATCCCATTTCTATTCATACCTGTATCTATTTTTAATTCAACTTTAGAGTTTTTTGGGATTTTTTTGATATCTTTTATAGAGTTTATAGAGATGATTATATTTTTATTGTATTTTTTGGGAATATCATATAAAACTAATATAGATTTAAAATCAAACTTTTTTATTAAGTTAGCCTCTTTTATATTTTTTACAAAAGTATGTTCAACTCCATACTCTTTACACATAGAAGCCACCTCTAAAATTCCGTGACCATAAGCATTATCTTTAAGTGCAATTGATAATTTTTCTCTACCACATATATTTGAAAAGTAATCAAGATTATTAAAAAATGATTTTTTATTTAGCTCTATATATCCCAAGATACTACCTTTTTATAAAATTACTAATACATTATACAATAATTTACTGAAAATTATTCAATGTATTTTAATCTTAAATGATATATAATTAGGCAAATTAATTTTAAGGAAATAAAATATGTTAGTAACAAAACAAGCTCCAGATTTTACAGCAACAACTGTATTAGCAGACGGTCAAATCGTAGATGATTTTAAATTATCAGAAAACTTTGGTGAAAAAGGTACAGTTCTTTTCTTTTACCCATTAGATTTCACATTTGTATGTCCTTCAGAAATTATCGCATTCTCTAAAAGAGTAGCAGATTTCAAAGAGAGAGGTGTTAATGTTATTGGTGTTTCTGTTGATTCTCAATTTTCTCACTTTGCATGGAGAGAAACTCCAGTAAATCAAGGTGGTATTGGTAGAGTTAATATGCCTTTAGTTGCTGACTTAACAAAAGAGATTTCTAAATCTTATGATGTACTATTAGATGGTGGTGTTGCTTTAAGAGGTTCTTTTTTAATTGATGCAGATGGTACGATTAGACACGCAGTAATTAATGATTTACCACTAGGAAGAAACATTGATGAGATGATAAGAATGGTTGATACAATGTTATTTACAAATGAATTTGGTGAAGTTTGTCCTGCTGGTTGGCAAAAAGGTGATGAAGGTATGAAAGCTGACACTGCTGGTGTTGCTGATTATCTAGCTAAACACGAAAACGACCTATAATAATTAAATAGTTGTAAGTTATTTTAACTTACAACTATATTCTTTCTTTTGTTTTATACTTAATACTTCTCTCATAAATAGTACAACTATCACTAAATCCTCTATAATAAGCAACTATATCATATTTAGATATATTATCTTTTTTTGATAAGTTTTTTTGAATTGTAGTGTTACTAAGTCCTCTTGAGTTAGAAGATATAAAAACTTCACTTTGGATATTTTCCAAATTTGGCTTTGGTATCTTTTTATTTGATACAAATATTTTTATAATATCATCACCAAAAGGCTCACTAATAGTATATCCATCACACCAAGTTGGAAATATATAAGTTTTATTTGATACTATTTTATCACCCTCTATTAAATCTAAAAAAACAACATCTTTTTTATCATCTATATTGATACCATAGATATACCAATCTTCCAAATCACTCTTTATCTCAAAGTTTATAGATAATTTTTCATCTTTATAATAACTCTCTTTTTCCAATGATAAAGATATTTTTTTATCTTGAATAGTCTCATCTGCTATCTGTTTATAATCTGGATTGATTATAACTGTTTGTTTGTTTTTTGATAATAAAATTATAACTATAATTAAAAACAATCCACCTATTATATAATAAAGCAACTCATCTGTATTATTTTCAATAGTGATATTATTATCTGTATTTATAATATTTTCTATATCAATATTATTTTGAATTTTTATATTATTTATAATATTTATTGTATTTTTATTTACAATCTCACCTAAAGATTTATTTGATATTTTAGATTTCAAATCATTTATCTCTTTTAATAATCTATCAATATCAGTTTTATTAGCTTTTTGTAAAGCTAGTTTATCAACTCTTTTCATTATCTCAAAACTATTTTTTATATCACTTATCTTAACATCAAATTTTGCTTTTAATTCACAAATATAGATTTGTCTATCTTTTGAAAAATTAACATAAAGAGTATCTTTTAAACTTACTAACCCCTCGCTCTCTTGTAAAACTTTTTGCTTTACCTCTTTTTTAAATCCATCTAATGTTTTATGTTTTATAGATTCAAATTCACTTTTGATAAATACTCCAGCATTACTAATAGCAGTTACTTTTGCATTGTTTAGTGCTTTTTGTTGAGATATCTCTTTATCACTATTTTGTCCAAATCCTATTGATGTTACTGTTGCACCCCAAATATTAATAGTAATAAATATTAATAATAAAAACTTCATTTTTCCCCCCGAACACAACGAACATAATACTTATAAGATAAATCATTGTAATAATCATTACCATAATTGAAATGGATAATCCAACCCCTAGAGGAATTATATTTACTACTACTCCAAAACAATTGATACTCCATATCCATACTATTTAATAATGGTTTTTTAATATATGTTTCACCACTTATACTTTTACTATTTTTATAAGGCTCTTTTGTAAGTAATGTTTTTAGTTCATCTATTGTTGGAACTCTCCAATCATTAAATCCCTCATAGTTTTGTTTATTTAACTCTTTTGCATAATTTAAAGCTTCTTTATAATTATATTCTTTCTTAGAGATATCTGTTTGCCATATTAAATTTGTATCTGAGTCTTTCCATAAAAAAGGAGATAAAATTGCTATCTCTTTTTTTAAATTATTTATTTTTAACTCTAACTCTTTTATCTCTTCACTATTAAAAAAAGAACTAAATATTCCCTTTTTACTATTTAATTTAATATCTAATTCAACTAATTCATCTTTTTTTAGCTTTATCTCTTTTTCTAATTTATTTTGTTTCTCTTTTTTTTGTTTGGCTAATCTATCTTGTTTTTGTTTCTCTAACTCTATAAATTTTTCAATAAATAACTCTTCAAACTCTTTAGAGTTTTCTTCTATTTTAGGTAAGTCATTTGCTATAAATTTATTATTTTTATACTCTACACTAATCTCAACTATTTTATAGTTTTTAAAATCTATATATATATCAAAGCTTTTAATATCTTGTTTAAACTCTTTTGCTATATCTCGTGGGATTTTAATATCAAATTTCCAACTATTTAACTTCACATTAAAAGTTTGAGTGTTTGCATTATATTCCATAGATATTTTTTGAACTCCTAAGCAAGTATCTAAAATCTTATTTTTTTGCTCTTTTGAATATATATATGATTTTATTTTATCTATTTTTTTATCTTTCTCATTTTGATATTTTATTTTCTCTTGCTCAAACTCTATTTTTCTTATTTTATACTCTATATCTGTTTCAAATTCACTTTGAGGAGATAAAATAATTTTAAAAGGTTCTATTTTTGATATCTCTTTATCTATATAAAATTTACTATAATTTTCTAATGCATCTTTAAAACTACGCTTTATATTTACACTTTTATCTATATTTTTTCCACTATAAACTAAAATATCTTTTGTAATTGTAATAGCATTAGTTTTTTCTATCTTTACACTTTGCATTTTTGAGTTTAAATTCTCTAACTCTTTTTTAGCGTTTTCTAAATCCTCTATATTTTTTGTACTTTGCATACTATTTAGAGTTTGGTTTATTTTAGATTCTAAATTTTTAAGCTCACTCTCTTTTTGAGTTTGAGTATTAAGCTGATTTTTCAATCTCTCTATCTCTTCTAAATGCTCTTTATTATCACCTTTTGCTAAACTATTTTCATTATAATTCAAAATAGGTTTTGTTTTAAAAATAGAGTTATGTATCCAAGGTCTTTGTTTGTTATTTGTCTCTTCAACTATATCTTTTCCTGTTAGCTCCAATACCTCTTGAATTGTTAAATTTTCTTTTGTGATATGATTTAAAAGTGATTTTGTAAATATCCCATTTTTTCCATCTGGATTATCAAGTGCTACTTCGTTTGGAGATGTTGCAAAAGCTATCAAAGATTCATTTAATTTTATTTGAGTATTTGCCAAACCTCTATCAATTTTGCTAGATATATTTCTACTTTTAGAATACTCTTTGATTTGAGTTTCAAATGGATTATCTCTACAACTATCAAGTATAAATATATTTGCCTTTGAGTTAATTTGAGTAAATTTATTTTCAATAAAACCTAAATCCAAACTCTCAACACTTATCTCTGTTGGTTCGTTAATATCTGCATCAATAGGAACTAAATAGTTTTGACCTTGATACTGCAAACCGTGACCTGCATAATAAAAAATGATATATCACTATCACTTACCAAATCTGTAAAAATTTTGATTTTTTTATTAAACTCTTTAAGTCCTAAATCTTCACCGTAAACTACATTAAATCCAATAGATTCTAATGCATTTTTTATATCTATACTATCATTTGTGGGATTTTTTAGTTTCCCTACATTTTCATAATCACTATTTCCAATAACTAAAGCATACTTTTTCAATTTTTTACCTTTTCCCACTCAAATTTACTAATATTTTTATCTTTTTTATCAAAATTAATTCCAACTAAATATATATCTTTATAACTAAAATATTTTTCATAAT
>Ga0193965_1000193_pt1 | contig 21229 bp, 17 predicted proteins | sample FB_8_MG_FD_140330 | JGI IMG/M metagenome (GOLD analysis project Ga0193965, IMG submission 140330) | Microbial mat bacterial communities from the Broadkill River, Lewes, Delaware, United States - FB_8_MG | ecosystem: Environmental > Aquatic > Freshwater > River > Microbial mats | place: USA... | reverse complement strand
ACAATGTCTATGAGCCGTGGCATTATCAAAAACCAACTAGAAGAGCTAGGAGCAAAGGTGAGTAGCTCTGTAAGTAAGAATACAGATTTTCTTATTTATGGTGAAGAGGCAGGAAGTAAGCTTACAAAAGCTCAAAGTTTGGGTGTAGAGAGTTTGACAGAAGAGGAGATGAGGGGGATGATAGAGTAATTTAAACAACACTAAGCTATCGGAAGCACAACAATATTCTATAAAATTTTTCATTTCTGTTATAATACTCTCTATGATAACAGATGATGAAATAGTCCAAAACTCTATACAGTACCTCAATCAAAACAAGAAAGCTTTTTTGGCGAAATATACAGAAGGAATATCTGCAACTGATGATAAAGTTGCTTTTTTCACAGCTGGGATGAGTGGTGTTGGGAAAACTGAGTTAGCTATATTTCTAAAAGAGAGAAATCCTAACCTTTTACATATAGATACAGACGAGATACGAGAATTTTTTAGAGATATTGGATATGATGGTAATAATTCATCCCTCTATCAAAAAGTTGCAAGCAGAGGTTTTAGTGAACTCTTTTCGTATGCACTAAAAAATCATCTCTCCTTGATTTTGGATTCAAATTTTGCTAATATAAATATAGCAATACAAAATGTTGAAAGATTGTTGAAAAAAGGGTATATAATTAATGTTTTATATCTTTATAACTATCCTGAGGATTGTTATGAATATGCAACACGACGAGAGTTAGTAACACATCGAAAAGTACCAAAAGATGTTTTTATTCGTAGTAATATCAACTCTTATAGAACGGTTATAGGCATAAAAGAGATGTTCAAGGATCAAGTCATTTTGGAGTTTGCAGATGCACGAAAAGATAGCTCGATTTACTATGATATAGAAGCTAGTTTTCTAAAAGAACTAATAGGAGAATATTTTGACACTTGATAAAGATTTTATGCATGATGCTATGAAGCGAGTCAATGAATTGAAGCAAGAGACTATAGATAAGTCTAAAAAAATCCCAAATAGTGAGACAATTGTAAAAGAGAGATTGGCATCTCTCTATACGAATGAAGGCTTTGCATTGAAGAGTCAACAGAGGTCTCCCATCTTTATCACCAAATATGAATTTCAAAATTCCAAAGCCCTAAAATAGGGGTTTTTCAAGGGTTTAGTAGGTTGCAACCTCTTTCATATTATATGCGTTTGCTTTGGCGTTTGGTGATACCAAACCTACACGATTGTAATAATCAAAGATTTTTCTATATTAGAGTATAATAACTCAAATAAAATAAATTGAGTTGAGAGAATATTATGGCGAAAAATATTATTGAAAAACCACCATTTGAGTTTCAATACGGTCTTTATGATATATTTGATAAGCATAGAGAGTATTATTATAACTATAAAGAGGTAGATGAGAAAGGGCGTTATCTCTATTGGGATAAGTTTAGATATAGAGTCAAAGAGGGAGATGATGCCAATATAGCTTGGTATACTACTAAAGTACAAAGATTATCTGGACGCAAAATATTGTCTTTGCGTGATAAGGGTGGGCATTATTTTACCTTCTCTACGCCTGACTCACTCAATGCAAAACTCTATAGAATCATCAATCTCTCAAGAGAGGGTATTGTCCCTACAGACTCTATCAAGCAACAGTATCTTATCTCATCGCTACTTATGGAGGAAGCTATATCTAGCTCACAACTAGAGGGAGCCTCTACGACTAGAAAAGTTGCCAAAGATATGCTTGTATCTAAAAGAAAACCAAAGAGTGAAGATGAGCAGATGATTATAAATAACTATCTACTGATGAAAAGAGTCAAAGAACTTAAAACTGAAGAGTTGAGTATAGATATAATACTAGAACTTCACTCACTAGCGACACAGTATACAACGCACAATGGTGTAGTCGCAGGAGAGTTAAGAGATAATAATGATATATATATTGCAGATGGAGATGATAATGTACTCTATCAGCCACCCTCTCATAGTGAAATAGAGAGTAGACTCCAGCAATTAGCTAACTTTGCAAATAGTGAACATAGTGGTGAAAACGGTACAGAGTTTGTCAATCCTATCATAAAAGCTATAATCCTACACTTTATGATAGGATATATCCATCCATTCTCTGATGGTAATGGTAGAACAGCGAGAGCATTGTTTTATTGGTTTATGTTGAAAAATAACTTTGACTATTTTGAGTATATATCTATCAGTAAACTTTTAAAAGTAGCACCAAAACAGTATAGCTTCTCTTACCTCTATAGTGAGATTGATGAGAATGACTTAAACTATTTTATCTATTACCAAGTTGATATTATATTGCGTGCTATTGATGAGTTGATTGAGCATCTCAAAGAAAAAAGTGAAGATTTTGAAGAGATACTTATGATGTTAAGTGGTACTACTATTGGCAATAAATTGAACTTTGTTCAAAAAGATATAGTAAAAAAAGCTATCAAAATACCAGGAAGGATTTTCACATCAAATGAGATAGTAGAAGAGTATAATATAAGTGCAAATAGTGCAAGAAAATATCTAAATCTCTTAGTAGAATATAGGATATTAGTAAGTTATAAAGAGGGTAAAACTGTACACTATATAGCACCAGCAAATATAAAAGATATATTAGAGGAGAGATAAAAAGACTAACCCCTAAGTTGCTTTGCTATTGCTCCTATGGCTTGGTCTAGTGCTTCTTTGTTGGGGTAGGGAAAGGAGTGTTGTGTATCTTTGCCTAGGTGGACAAAAATAGCATATCCAACAACCTCAACTCTCCCTTTGGACTCTACCTCTAGCCACTCTAGGCTTACTTGTGTAGTCTCATCTTTGAAGCCAGTCTTTACAATAGCAGCAGGATAGAGTTGTGTTAACTCACTGCTTTCAAACGATAGGTCTTCTATTGTAAGTATCATACTACTATGCTATATCTGTATAAGAGAATATTGTAACACCCTCTAGTGTGATTGCTTGGTCTGCTTGACCATCTTCATCACCATCAATTACTAAAAAACTATCTGTTACATTTGCATAGAATAGATAGGTATACCCCTCTAGCTCTCCTGAATTAGCTGTTGCTACGGCTGATTCTATCGTTGTGGCTATACTGTCACTATTTTTAAAATTACTACTTGACCCTGCATCCAAGAGTGTAAAGGTCAACTTATCAACACCTGTCTCAAAATCTATAATAGTATCTGCTGTAGCTGTTGTAGTCCCTGAATCGCCTAAGTTTGCATAGGCAAATGTCTGTTTGGTCTCGACTGCTGCCAACGAGATAAGTGTGTCTGCACCCTTTCCACCATCTAATGTATCCCCAGAGACCATAGCTGTTAATATATCATTTTTTGTACCACCAAATACTTTCGTACCACTTGTTCCTGTGACTGTATATTTTATACCTGCGTCAAGAGAAGAGGCATCTACTCTAGTAATATCATTTCCTCCTGTAGTTAAGAGAGCTATATCACTATCACCATCTACGGTTATCTGTTCAAGAGTACTAATTGGGCTAATAGAGACACTAGAGGCATCTCCACTATAGATTGAACCACTATTAGACTCTGTAATAATATTTAATTTTTCAATGACACTCTCACCATCATCATTAGAGACACCTAGCCTTGCCATAGAAGATGCAGAGGCATAAGAGAGCGTAAAATCAAGACTATCACTACTTCCTGAAAAGACATCATTCCCAACAATAAATGATGTTATGGTAGTAGTATTTAATCCATCAATAACTATAGCCTCAAAAGGGGTACTTATATTACTGATAACTCTATTTGCTTGTGTATTGGCTATCTCAAAAGTCTCCACATCTTCCCAATTTCCTGCATCTACTTCATGTGCAGCATCCGAAGAGAGTGCTACAAACTTGATAGTCTCTACATTCTTGATAGTAGCCAAAGAGTCTTTACCACCTACTCCCATATTGAGAATAAGCATATCATCTCCATCACCACCATCTATCTTATCACCTTTGGTGTATGTCTGCGTCTCTGAAAATATTTCACCTTTCATAATATCATCAAGGAATCCATTTTCAATGTTGTCTCTTTCAGTGGTTAAATCAAAATTTGTAATGCTATCAATATAGCTTTTAGAAACATCTACACTCTCGTCTATCTCATCAATACTATCCATAACTGCTGTAGCTGTAGTGAGACTATTGAGTTGTTTCCCTGCATAATAGAGACCAACTTCTGTCTTATTATCCAAAATATCTTCATCTGTACCTGTAGCACCATTGCCTATAGCCAAAATCATATTAGCTCTTGAGATACTACTATCATCAAGCTCCCCTGCCCAATACTCAAGACCTGCGGTATCAGGGTCATGGTTGAAGACATTATTATAAATAGCTGTAACAAAGGTTTGATTATTCATAGTTGTAGGATACATCTCTTTGGTCTCTTCTTGATCAAAAAAACTTGCTGAAATTTCCTCAATAGCTAAACCTGATTCATACCAATACTCAAGCCCCTCTGCATCAGGAGCTCTATTGAATGTAGAAACATAAACTTGTGTAATCTCTTCTCTTGAAGTTGTTGATGCCATAATGAAATCCTTCTATTAAGTAAAATATACTTTAGTGTAACATAATTTATTTAATATTTAGTAATATAAATAGAAGATTCCTAATCTTTAGTTTCTCTAAATGTATCTATAGTCTCTAGGAGTTCGGCTAAAGCATCTTGGTACTCATCTAGTAAAAAAGGTATAGATGTATTGTCTCCTTTAATTGCCTCTTCTAGTCGTTGTGTAATCTCAAAGAGAGCTATTGCAGATATATTTCCAGCAGCACCTCTGATATAGTGAGCAAAATTAGCTGCATCTTCAAATTGATCATTTTTAATCAACTCTCTAAACTTATCTGATGAATCTTCAAAAATTTCATAGAATTTAAATATTATCTCATGGTAGAGTTCTCCATTGTTTCCAATACGCGCTAGGGCCTCTTCTCTGTTTAATATAACTGGTTTTGGCAATACTATATCCTCGTTTGATTTAAAAAAGACTTTTATTGTAGCCATAAGTATCTTCAATGCTACATTATAATTATTCAAAAGTTGTGGAAGTGCCTTGTCATGGCTCTTAATTCCACCCTCTACAAGTGTTATTGTCCGTAAAACTTCTGGTGCTACTATATCTTCGGCTCTAATTTTAATCTCTAAAGCTATCTTTAATGCTTTTATTCTTTGAGATGTTTTGATAAGAGCATCTATTTTGATAACTGATTTTTTTGTTAGTTTTATAAAATTTAAGAGAAGCGTATGGTATGTATTTTTATTATTATTAAGTGCAAGAAGTGCCTTGTGGGTATTGAGTATATTTGGATTAATTATATCTGATACTTCCTCTTCTCTCTTCTTTGCTGATAGATTTGTTTGTGATTTATTTTGTAATGCTTTAGCTTTTGGAATAATAAAATCTAAAAGAATAGCATAGAGTTTTTCTACATTAATAGGCTTTTCAAGATGCTCTTGCATTCCTACATCTTCAGTTTTTTGAATATCCTCGGGGCGTGTATTGGCAGTGAGTGCGATAATAGGTATATTATTATACCTAGAGTCTTGACGAATTTTAGTTGTAGCACTATACCCATCTAAAAGAGGCATATTAATATCCATCAAGATAAGGTCAATATCAATAAATTTTTTGGTTTGAGATACTACCTCTTCACCATTATTTGCAATAGTTACATTAATCCCCGTACCATCAAGTAACCCAAGCATAACAGTCTGATTTATCTTATTATCTTCTGCTAAGATAATATGACTCCCCTCTAGTCTCTTTAAGTCCTCTTTGGAAATTTTATTATTATGGCTTATCTCTGGGGCTGTTTCATTGGTAAAAAGTCTTAAAATCAAATCGAAAATCATCATTTGATTAAATGGTTTATTCAGGTATGCATCTATCTCTATATCTTTTAGATTAAACTCTCTTCTACTTAAAGCATTATCAATTAAAACTATTTTTGCACTACAGTGTTTTCCCATATTCTGATAATCTATTGAGTTAATAATATTTTTATCTATGCAGACAATATCAAAAGAGTTATGCATAAAGAGTAACTTTGCATCCTCTCCTGAAGATGCCACAATACTATCATATTGAAAATATCGCAACATTTGGGCTAATGCAGCTGATGCCCTTGGGTTACTATCAATAATTAATACCTTTTTGCCCATAAGAGATTTTGAGGGGAGTCTATAGCTTCTAAGGTGAGGCTGTTCGGTAACAATAGAGAAGACAAATCTACTCCCTGCACCATATTTGCTCATAACTCGTATATTGCCACCCATCATCTCTACAAGTTGTTTTGAGATATTCAATCCCAAACCTGTCCCCCCATACTTTCTACTAATTGTACTGTCTGCTTGTGCAAAAGATTGAAAGAGAGTCTCTATCTGTTCAGGTTTAAGCCCTATACCTGTGTCTATTACCTCAAAAATAAGTAGTTTTTTATTTTTAGGCAGAGGTGACATTTTGGCTTTAAGTGTAATTTCACCTTTGTCTGTAAACTTCACTGCATTATTCATTAGATTAATAATAACTTGTCCTAATCGTAAAGGGTCTCCTTTAATTAAGGCAGGAACACTATTATCAATATCATAAATAACCTCTAACCCCTTCTCTTGGGCTTTAAGAGCAATCATATTGGAGACATTATCCAAAGTAGTATTTATATTAAATTCAATATTCTCAATTTCAAGCTTTCCTGCTTCTATTTTGGAGAAATCTAAAATATCATTGACTAAACCCAAAAGATGATTGCTAGAGTGCTTTATCTTCTCTAAATAGTCTGACTGTTGAGTATCGAGGTCTGTCTCTAACGCAAGATGGGTAAAACCTATAATAGCATTAATAGGTGTGCGAATCTCATGAGATATATTTGCAAAAAAATCATCTTTAGTTTTTGTAGCATTTTCGGCTACTTCTATAGACTCTTGTAACTCTGCTACTGTTGTATTGAGTTTGGAGTTTAATACCTCTAACTCTTTGGCATAGTTATCATTGAGTCTCATGCTATAAATAAGCGTTGAGACTTTCTTTAAAATTTTGAAAAGTTGTTTAAAATGTAGCGGTTTAGGGAGAAAGTAGGTAATACCTAGTTCTATAAGCTTTAGGAGATTTTCAGCATTGCTATAGGCAGAATTAATAATAATAATCTGCTTATCATTAATTTTCATTAGTGCTTCACTCATCTCTAATCCACTCATTACAGGCATCTCAATATCTGTAATGACTATATCATAAAAGGTAGTTGTCTCTTGATAATATCTATTAAACTCTTTTATTCCTTCTCTACCATTTTTGGCAGAAGAGACCCTGCAAAAGAGTCCCTCCATCATCTCTTTTGTTTGTTGGCGTACCTCATCATTATCTTCTACATAAAGGATAGTAAGCGTTTGACAGAAACCTAATATATCTTGAATGCCATTCATTACATTTTTATCAGATTTCATAAATATAACCTCTTTTTTAATTGCTAGTATACTATAGAAATGTCATTAGAGTGTAATAAGTAGAGACTCTAGTCAGTAATAATACTCAATTTATACCCCATTCCATACACACTTGATATGATATTTGGTGGTAACTTTTTTCGCAACTTAAAGACAAGATTTCTAATACTATTTTCACTAATATCAATACCATTACTATAAAAATCTTCCATAATATCATTATTACAGATAATATGACCAGAACTCACAAGAAGTCTCAAAAGATATAACTCATGGCGTGTAAGCTCTATGGATTTTCCCTCTTTGCTAAGAAGAAGATTCTCTTTGTCCCAACTATACCCATCTCCTAGACTCACAATAGATAATCTCTCATCGTTTGGATAGTACTCATTTTGAATCAAAGGTTTATTGGCAATTACACTCGAAAGCATCGTAAGGAGTTCATCATAATCAATAGGTTTAATAATAAACTGACTCACTCCCAAATTTATTAACTCTAAAAGATACTCTTTATCTGTATGTGCAGAGAGAATAATTATCTGTTGGTTTCTATCTATTTTTCGTAAAGATTTGCTAAGTTCTATTCCATCCATAGATGGCATTTGTATATCTGATATAACTAAATCAAACCCTTTTTTATGTATTTGATAGTAGTCATAATAGTGTGTTAATGCCTCTGCACCATTAGAGGTGGCAATCACTTTGTCAAAAAAATCCTCCATAACCTCTTCTAGTTCATTACGCAATGGAGCATAATCTTCAACAATAAGTAATGAAAGAGTTTTAGTCTGTTCTGATAATAACTGATAGTTAACCATTATTTTCTCTTTTTTATAAAATTCACAGATTATAGCACTCCTCTCCTAAAGATATGCTCTAAATACAAGATATTTTAGTGACATTTTAGTAGAGTGTTTATCTAGGAGTCATTGAATATATTTTTTTAGAAAAATAGTGTATAATTTGAATCTCAGAAAATATTGTTCTTAAAGGAAATATAATGCATATAGAACCAGGAATGGTAGATGCTACTAAAATAGTACTCTCCTACGCAACAGCCTCAGCTTCAATTTTAGCAATAGCAAAAATCTCTTATGATAGTATAAAACTCACTACCCTACTCTCTTTTTTAAGTAAATCAATTTTGGCTTCATTTATGGTCTTTACTTTCTTTCAAGTTTTTCCTCATTTTCCTGTAGGTGTTTCAGAAGTACACCTTATTATGGGTTCTACTCTCTTTTTACTTTTTGGTCTTGCCCCTGCTAGTATTGGATTAATCATAGGACTTTTAGCACAAGGCGTTCTCTTTGCACCATTTGATTTGCCTCAGTATGGAATGAATATCACAACTCTTCTAGTACCTCTTTTGGCGATAGCATACCTAGCCAAAAAAATCATACCTCAAGATGTAGCCTATACAGAACTCAAATATAATCAAGTACTAAAACTCTCTTTAGTATATCAAGGTGGAATAGTCACTTGGGTTGCATTTTGGGCTTTGTATGGACAAGGATTTGCTGTAGCAAACTTGGTCTCTATTGCTAGTTTTGGCTCTGCGTATATGCTTGTTGTTCTTATTGAACCTTTAGCAGACTTAGCACTATTGGCAGTAGCTAAATCATATAAAAAGAGTTTTTCATCAAGCCAGTTCTTTGAGAAGCGTCTCTATAGTAGAAGCTAATTTATCCTATGTATTATCAAACTAAAAAATTACTTTTACTGCTTATTATAACTCTCTTCTTTCTCTCTTGTGGTTCACAAGATAGAGTGCATTCAGGAGATGTAGTTGTAAGTGAATCTGTAGTTATCAATGACTCCTTTAGTAGTGCATTTGAACAAGATGAAAAAGATTTTTTATATAATCTTTTTTTAACAGAGTACTATTGGAGTGAGCATACACCTCGTCCTTTTAACTCTGTACTCTATACTGATCCACAAACTATGATAGATGCATTAACTTACAAACCTCTTGATAGATGGAGTTATGTAAGTGTTGGTGCTAACTCTTATGGTCTTTATGAGCAAACTACTTATGGGTATGGATTCTATCCCAAATTTGATATTTATGGCAACTTTCGTATTGCTTTGGTTGATATTAACTCTCCTGCGGATAGAGCGGGATTCCAAAGAGGGGATATAATCGTATCCATCAATACAGAACCCCCATCTCAAGAGGTTTTTGAGAATGCAGTGGGTCAAAAAGGAAAAGTTACTACCTTTGAGATTCATAGAGATGGCATAGATATTTATCTCTCCCTAAGCCCTCAATATTATAATTACAATGTAGCAAAAGGCTCTATTGTTACAACAAACTTAGGCAAAAGTGTAGGATACCTTCGTTTTGATAGATTCTCAGATGATGCAACGCAAGAGATAGAGCCTATCTTTGATGAGTTTTATAAAAATGAGATAGATACTTTGGTTATTGATATGCGATATAATGGTGGTGGCTACCTTAATACCGCCTCTATCCTCTTGGATAAATTGGTAAGAGATAGAGATGGGGCTGTACAGTTTCGCTCAATATGGAATAGTGCCAATAGTGACAAAAATAGTGTGAATACCTTTGAGACTGATAGCAATAGCTTAGACCTCAAAGAGGTACTCTTTTTGGTAACAAATGAGAGTGCTTCAGCTAGTGAGACTGTGATAAATGCTCTCTCTGCTAGTTCTTTGGGAGTAAGTGTAGCATTGATTGGCTCTACAACCCATGGGAAGCCTGTAGGTAGGATAGGAAGAATTTATAATGATAATATCTACTACCTTATTAACTTCAAAGTAGAAAACTCTGATGGCTTCTCTGATTATTTTAATGGTTTAGCTGTTACTTGTCCTACAATAGATGATATTAGCCGTGAGATGGGTGATACCAATGAGACTATGCTCAAACAAGCATTATATTATGTAGATAATAGAGGCTGTTAGAGAGGTGAGAAATCTACACAATGCTCTCCTCCTCAAACAACTCTATCAACTCAAACAGTTAGGATACCAGTATAGTGGTATTACTCCCTCTCTTATCAAGGAGAAACCCCTAGAGTTACCCCACTCATTAGAAGAACTCAAAAAACAGGCTACAGAGTGTCATCTTTGTGAACTTAGTAAATCTCGTCAAAATCTCTTGTTTGGAGAAGGAAACCCTAGGGCAAAGATACTTTTTGTAGGCGATACTCCTACTGCTACACAAGAGAGTGCTAAGTCTCTTTTTGTGGGACGCGCGGGAGAGATGTTGACCAATATGATAGAGAAGGTTCTTCTCATTCCACGAGATGAAGTCTATATTACTAATATTCTCAAATGCCATATACCCAATAACCAACCACCCACACCTACACAAGCACATACATGTTTGGCATATCTTCAAAAAGAGATAGAGATAATAAAACCCTCACTTGTTGTTGCATTAGGAGAGAGTGCCTATAGGTATCTTACAGGTGACAATAGCTCCCTAGAGAGTGTAAGAGGTATCCTCAAAACAGAAGAGAACTACAAACTCATAGCCACATTTCATCCTAATTATCTTCTGCGAAATCCCTCCCTCAAACGAGAAGCTTTTATGGATATGAAGACAATAAAAAATCTACTAGAGACAATAGTATAAAAAAAAGGTGCTATAATAGCCATTAAATTACTCCTAAAGGTCTATTCAATGCGAACACATGGTTATACAACTATAGTCTTAACAGCCTTACTCCTCACAGGAGCCAATGCTCTTGAGACTATGCTTAGCAAAACAAAACTTCAAGAGATTCAAAAAAACTCTATAACACTTAACAAACCTACCATTACACTCAAAGAGGGTATAGATAAAGAGTCTGTATATTTCTTAAAGCTTGAGACAAAAACCAAAAAAGGCTCTAGAGTACTCAAAGCATTTGTAGACAAAAAAACAGGAGCAGTCTATATGGGTCAAGGGTATGACAAAGAGGGCAAGATACTCTCTTTTCCCAAAAATATACCTCTTATCAAAGAGGGTATCTCATTTAGCTATGGAAATGGAAAAAAAGATATCTATATTGTTACAGACCCAGAGTGTCCCTACTGTATTAAGTTTGAAAAAGCTTCACAAGGTAAACTCGATGCCTATAGAGTCCATGTAATTGTCTATCCTCTCCCCTATCACAAAAAAGCACCTGCTATGATGGAGTGGATACTTCAAGGCAAAGATGATGCACAAAAGCACAAACGATTGAAAGCGGTAATGGTAGATAATTCACAAGAGTATAAAACACTTATTATTGATGAGAAAAAACCATTTATAGCCGTAGAATCAACCCAAAGAGCTATAGAGAGATCAAAAAAAGCTATGAATGAGTTAGAGGTACGAGGCACACCTGCTGTCTTTGATGCTAATTTCAACTCTATACCTTGGGGATCACTTGTTCGATAACTGATACTCTAGGTTTAAGATTATTTTTATAAAGGATTATTGTTATGATAGAGATAGAGACACCAACAAAAAACAACTGTTTACCACATTTTAGTGTTATATTAATCTTGCCACTCCTCTTTTTTGTAGGATTACTTGCAGGGTATTTAGGTCTAATTTCAATTAATGTAGAAACACATACGCTTGTTATTATCTTTATTATCTTGATTATCTTTGCTTTTTTTATTAAACATAATGCCAACTATACTGTCTGTAAAATGAAAGAGTCATTTGATGAGATGGAGCAAGAACTCAAAGAGAGATTGCGTGATAATGCTTTGACTATTATGGGCAAGACCAAATCTACTCTTATTATCCATGATTTTTTATCAGAGTATTACAAAGAGTTACGAAATGATAATTTTGCAAAGGTTGCTTCAAGTATCTTTCCTATGTTGGGAATTTTGGGTACATTTATAGCCATAGCTCTCTCAATGCCAGATTTTACAGTCAAAGATGTAGATGCTCTTGATAAAGAGATTACAATCTTACTATCAGGAATAGGTACAGCCTTTTATGCCTCTATTTATGGTATTTTTCTCTCTCTTCTTTGGACATATTTTGAAAAAAGAGGCTCTGCTAAAGTAGATAAAAATCTTTATGATTTAGAGAGACTCTATAATAAACATATCTGGACAAGAAGTGAACTTTTAAAGCACGAACATCAACAAGCAGAGTTTAAAGACCAACAGATTGTCCAAGCACTCAAAGATACATTTAACCTAGACTTTATTAGAGAACTCAATGAGCAGTATCTTAAAAGCTATAAAACTATTATTGATGAGACTACACATAGTTTTGGAGTCTTAACACAAAAGATGCAAGTAGCCTCGCAAGAACTTCGAGAGACTATTACCCTCATTCATGGAAGGCAAGAGAGTATTAATGCCGTATCGCAGATTAAGAGTAATATTGAGGGCTTTAATCAAAATGCACTCAAAGTACAAGAGGTAATTAAAAATTTTGATAACTCTGTAGATAGAACCTTTGTCAAAATAGATAGCGAAGTGGGAGAAGTGGTAGAGAAACTCTCTGAGTTTGCAGTTGTAATTAGTAAACAAAATCAAGAGATGGAAGAGAACTTAAGACTTTGGAAACTAGAAAACGATAAAAAGTAGGATGCAACATGTTTAGGAAAAACGATGCACGAGAAGATAGTAACTTTTGGATATCCTATGCAGACCTTATGGCTGGTCTTCTTTTTGTTTTTATTTTGCTTATTGGTGCAATTGTATCTAAGTCAATTATTCTCAAAAGTACACTTCATACCAAGGAGGATAGATTAGATAAAGCAGAGACTCTCCTTGAGGAGAAGATGACAAAACTCAAAGAGCTAACAGTAGAGGTAAAGCTCAAAGAGGAGCTTATGAGAAACAAAGATGGCAATCTTACAACGCAAGAGAAGACCATTCTCAAAAAAAATAGAGAGCTTATCTTTAAAGACCAAGAGATACAAAAACTCAATAAACTCCTACTTGATGCAAATACACACAGAGATAGACTCAATGGTAAGATTATTTTAGCCCAAAATTTACTCAAAAAATCGAATGATTCTCTATCAAAACAGAAAAATAGCCTCAAATCCTATGAAGATAAGATACTTATACTCTCTAGTCAATTAACAGACCAAAATAGTACCATCAAACTCAAAGAAGAACAGATGCTCCATATTATGAATGCTCTTGATGAGAAAGAGACAGAGTATAACCGTATAGTAGAGAACCTACAAAAACAAAAAGCCAAAATCAAAAGCCTTACAGGTATTAAAATCAAAGTTATCTCTGCACTTAAGAAAGAGTTAGGAGACAAAATATCTATTGACCCAAAAAATGGTTCTTTACGACTCTCTTCAAATATCTTATTTGATAAAGGGAGTGCTAAGCTCAAACTAGAAGCGGAAAAAACACTCAAAAAGAGTTTTGAAAAATATATAGGGACACTTCTCACAAGCCCTACAATCAAATCTCATATTGATAGAATCATTATCGAAGGGCATACAGATAGCGATGGTGGCTACCTCTACAACCTAGACCTCTCACAAAAAAGAGCTTTTGCTGTAATGAACTATCTTTTGAGCTTGGATTTTTCTGAGAAACACAATATCAAACCACTTATTAGTGCAAGTGGAAGGTCGTATCTTGATGCTATTAAAATCAATGGCAAAGAGAACAAAGATGCCTCTCGAAGAATAGAGATTAAATTTAGACTCAAAAATGAAGATGCTATGCAAGAGATAGAGAAGGTTTTGGATGCTCAATAATTTTGAACCCACACATATCAAAAAAGCCAAATTACTTTTGGAACACAATCTCGAAATAGTTCGTAATCTCTCCAAAAAAGAGGAACCAAAAATCCCTCTTAGTTGGTGGCAAAAGATGAAACGAAAATTTCTAGGATAATATTCAATCTACTTTAGCTATAATTGATAGAGGTAACAAAAATATCTATTAAAAAGGAGTTACAAATGAAAACAAGTATCAAAAAGTTTGGGCTAATTGCAGTAATCTCGTCTACACTACTCTTTACAGGGTGTACTCCCGAAGAACAGGCATTAGCTGCTGGTGCAACAGCAGGAGTTATAGCAGGAGCAGCTATGGCATCGTATAGTAATCCCTACTACTATGATAGTAGACCTTACTATTATTATGGTGGTAGATACTATTATGGTGGCTCATACCGCAATGGATACTATCACTATAATGGACGAAGATTTAGAAGTGGTCACTACTATACAGGAAACTACCGCTACCATAATGGTCGTCGATATACAGCTCAATCAGGGCGATATGGATACTATAACAACCATTCAAAAGCTAGAAATAATCGTTCAGGAAATTATAACCGTTCAAGAAATTATAATAGACAAAGTAACTATAATCGCTCTAACCGTTCTCGGTACCGTTAAGTTTTTTATAAGAAAAAATAGTTAGTATATTTTTGACTTATAGGCATGACTCTATAGAGTAACAGACAAAAAATTAAGGTCATAATCTTGTATCAAAAATGTACTATCAAAGATATTATTCAAGAGGCATTCACTTATAAAAATGCCCTTATTAAAGGAAATATAGTAGCTATTATAGCCACACTTATGACTGTAACTATACCTCTTTTTATTCCTGTATTAGTAGATGAGTTACTTTTGCAAAAAAGCACTACTATGACAGGGTGGGTAGCAGAGTATCTTTTTGAATTATCACTTGGTGGGTATGTCTTGTTTTTTCTTATCCTTACACTTGTGATGCGGTCTCTAGGATTTTTGCTCAATGTAATACAGGTAAAAACATTTTTGAGTATCTCCAAAGATATATCCTACAAACTACGCATCAAGGCTACTTCTCACCTGCAAAGAGTGACGCTCAAAGAGTATGAGATGGTCTCTCCTGGAGCTATTAGTGCCAAGATAGTCACAGATATTAATACAATTGATAGCTTTATTGGCACAACGGTAAGCAAATTTATTATCTCTACTCTTACACTTATTTTTACTGCTGTGGTGCTATTGATGATTCATTGGCAACTAGCTATATTTATTCTTTTGACAAATCCTATTGTTGTCTTTTTTACTGCAAAGTTAGCACGAAATGTAGGTAAACTCAAAAAAGAAGAGAATAGTGCCATAGAGGTACTCCAATCTACACTAGGCGAAACATTAGAACTCTTTCACCAAATCAAAGCAGCTAATAAAGAGTCTTATTTTTTTACACGCATTAGCACCCAAGCCAAGAAGCTTCGAGATAGCTCTATAGCCTTTGGATACAAAAGTGATAGAGCTATTAGATTCTCTTTTCTTATCTTTTTGAGTGGATACGAGATATTTAGGGCTGTGAGTATATTAGCTGTAGCCTATAGTGATTTGAGTATTGGATTGATGCTTGCTATTTTTGGATATTTATGGGTGATGATGACCCCTACTCAGGATATTATTAATTTTCAATATGCCCTAGCCAATGCAAAGGCCTCTTGTGGACGAATCAATACTCTTTTTGCTATGGAGCAAGAACCTACTATAAAAGATGCTCATAACCCATTTGAAAAAGAGCAATCAGTAGGAATACAAATAGAAAACCTCAACTTCTCATACTTCAAAGAGAAGCCTATTCTCAATAATATCTCTCTTACTATTCCAGAAGGCTCTCATGTAGCATTAGTGGGGGCAAGTGGCAGTGGCAAAACAACACTTGCAAATATATTAGTAGGTTTTTACCCTATCAAAGAGGGGAATATACTCTATAATAATACTCGCTACAATACAATAGAGATGGCAACAATTAGAGATAATATTCATCTTATACTCCAGCACCCTAAACTCTTTAATGATACTATGAGATTTAATATAACTTTAGGTGAAGAGTATAGTGATGAAGCAATCAAAAATGCTCTCTCTATAGCTCAACTAGATGAAGTCATAGCCTACCTAGAAGATGGATTAGAGACAATAGTAGGAAAAGATGGTATCAAACTAAGTGGAGGACAACGCCAAAGAGTAGCTATTGCTAGAATGGTTTTGAGTAACCCAAAAGTAGTTATTTTTGATGAATCTACCTCTGCTCTTGATGTACATACAGAACTCAAACTCTTTCAGGCTTTAGAGCAATTTTTAGCACCCAAAACAGTGATTACCATTGCCCATAGACTTAGCACCATCCAAAGTGCTGAACTTATCTTTGTCTTAGAGAATGGAACACTTGTTGATAGTGGAACACCACAAGCACTACTACAAAAAGATAGTAGTTATTTTAATACTATGATATAAGGAATAAAATGGATATTTTTCAGGCTATAATTATTGGAATTATAGAAGGCTTTACAGAGTTTTTGCCCATCTCATCGACGGGACATATGATTATTGCGAGTAAATTTTTTGGTCTACAAGAGAGTGAGTTGATAAAAGCCTACGAGGTGATTATTCAGTTTGCGGCAATTCTTGCTGTAATGGTTATCTATCGTGATAAAATAACACTCTCCCAAATAGAGTTATGGAAAAAACTACTCTTAGCCTTTCTTCCACTTGCTATTGTTGGTTTTATATTCAAAGATTATATTAAAGCCCTTTTTGCTATAGAGGTGGTTGCTGTTATGTTTATAGTTGGTGGAGTAATTTTTCTTATTGTAGAGAAATTTTATAAAGAAGACCAAAGCTATACAACCCATGTAGAAGAGGTAAGCTATAGCCAAGCATTATGGATAGGAGTGGCACAAATATTCTCTCTTATTCCCGGAACTAGTCGTGCAGGTGCTACTATTATTGGTGGTATGCTTACAGGTATGGATAGAAAAAGCAGTGCAGAGTTCTCATTTTTACTTGCTATTCCTGTAATGGGTGCAGTCACCGCGTATGACCTGCTCAAACACTACAAAGAGTTTGCTGATGCCAATTGGATAGCATTTATTGTAGGTTTTATTGTAGCTTTTGTCGTTGCATTTCTTACTATCAAACTATTTCTTGCATTTTTGCAACAATTTACATTTGTAGCTTTTGGTATCTATAGAATTATATTCGGTATTATTTTGCTCTTTATTATATAACCCATTATAAATTAAAAGTTTTTAAATTTAATTTATACTTTTAACGCAAGAGTAAGCAAGAAGTAACTAAAATATTTCTATTCTCAAATATAGGTGAAGTTTATGAAAAAAAATACATTTACAATGATTGACAACCAAACTGACCAAAGATATGAATTTGATGTTATAGAATCAACAAGAGGTCCTAGTGCTGTTGATATATCCTCATTTTATTCTCAAACAGGAAAATTTACTTATGATAATGGATTTACATCAACTGCTAGTTGTAGGTCTGAGATAACATTTATAGATGGACTCAAAGGAGAGCTTCGTTATCGTGGAATAGAGATAGAAGAACTTGCTACAAAGCATAGTTATCTTGAAACATGCTACCTTCTGCTCAATGAAAAACTTCCAAACAAACAAGAGTTAGCAGAGTTTGACCTAGAGATTCGTCATCGCTCTTTGCTTCATGAGAATCTTCGTCATCTCTTTCAAACATTTCCAGCAGGGGCACACCCTATGGCAACGCTCTCTTCTGCTACAGCTGCTCTTTCTACCTTCTATTATGACCACCTCAATATAGCAGATGAGAGTGGCTACCAAGAGATGGCTCGACGGATTATTGCCAAGATGCCTACTCTTGCTGCTTTTGCCTACAGACACTCTATAGGTGCACCCTTTATTCATCCTGATATAGAGAGAAGCTTTAGTGAAAACTTCCTCTATATGGTTCGTGCATACCCAGGAGGAAAAATGCGAATAGAACTCAATGGCGAAAAGAAAATCAAAGATATTGAGATAAAAGCACTCGATACTATCTTTACACTCCATGCTGACCACGAACAAAATGCCTCCACAACAACTGTACGAAGTGTAGCCTCTACAGGAGCCCACCCCTATGTGGCTATTAGTGCTGGTATCTCTGCACTTTGGGGAAGAGCCCATGGGGGGGCTAATGAGTCTGTAATTGCACAACTAGAGATGATAGGAAGTGTAGAGAATGTAGATAAGTATATTGCAAAAGCAAAAGACCCTAATGACCCATTTAGGCTCATGGGATTTGGACATAGAGTCTACAAAAACTTTGACCCAAGAGCCAAAATACTCAAAGGTCTCCAAGATAAACTCAAAGATGAACTCCAACTCGATTCCAGACTTATGGAGATAGCCCACAAGATAGAAGATATAGCTCTGCATGATGAGTACTTTATCAAAAGAAATTTATATCCAAATATAGACTTCTACTCTGGTGTTATCTTTACTGCCCTTGGTATCCCTAGGTCTATGTTTACACCTCTATTTGTTATCGGTCGTACTGTTGGCTGGATTACCCAATGGATTGAGTTCAAAAAAGATAGAACAATGAAAATAGCTAGACCTCGTCAGATATATATAGGGGAATAGAGAATCTCTCCCAATTTTAGGCTTGGCTAATTCTCCTTAAAATCTAACCATAGTAGGAAACCAGCAAGAATTATAAGCATGCCACCTAAGATAGGAGATCTCTCTCCTATGCTAATATAGCCTGAAATAAACTCATTGTTTTCTATCTTAAGCTTTCCGCTTGTAGTGACAAACTGTATCATGCTCACACCCAAGACACTCAGACCAACCCTAAAAAAACGACGCTTTGGATTAAAGAGAACTATCAACAAAAAGATCACAATAAATATTGCGAGACCTGCATAAATACCCAGTGAATACCCCGATAAAGCTCCCCCAAGTACAGAGACGATAGAAGCTATAAATAGCCACTCTTTGTACCATGGCTTTGGTTTTACAGTACTCTCATTTTGCTCTTCTTGTCTAATATTCTTTTCATTGCTACTACTTGCTTTAGCATTATTATCTCTGCCCATTTGAGTACTATGGTTATTTTTATCTCTTGCTGTATTATCACCACTGCCACTATGGTGTTGATTGGTTGTATCTTTTTGGTAGTAGTGATAATGGTTGGTTATATATTCTTTTGTCTCTTTTGGTTCTTCTATTCCACCTAGAAGTTCTCGGACATCATAATCTTGACCTTTTTTAAAAATAGTTTTTCGATTGTGCCGTTCATGGTCTATGAGATCTTGATACTCAAAAAAGAGATGATTATGAAGTAAAAACTCCTTTAAATCAAGTTTTTCATATGTAGAATGAATCTTTCTAAGACTCTTGCGTATTTCAGAAAAATACTCTCTTTTTTGTGAACCATTTACCTTGATAAAGATAATTTTTTCTTTTAAGTCAGCTTTGATCAATGCTACGACATTCAGCTCTCTATCTTCGAGCAGAACACCTGTCCGCCATCGTTTATTATCTTTGATCTCTTCATGTCGATGAACAATAAATTTTGAGATTATAGAGTTGGGTAAGAAATTGTAGCGAATCTCAAATTCCAAGGCATTATTCTCATCGAAATCAATCTCAGGTTCTCCTCGTTCAAAGAGTGAGGGGATGAAATAGATTCTATTCTCTATCTGATAACAAACTTCAAACTTTTTCATCACATCAACGATAAAGAGAAACTTATGATTAGGAAATTTCTCTTCACACAAAATAGTTTCAAGCATAGCTGTAGTAAATCGACCTTTGCTGAGAACTACATTCGAGTCATTGATGATTTTATAGACAGCTTCAGTTACCCAGATAGGATTTAAGACAAAAGTATCAAGTAGCTCTAACTCTTTGAAATGTAGAGCAATACCTAAATCATGTAAATACCCCATCAGTACATCTTGAGTGGATTTGTTTTTTATTCCCTCTTCTTGACATATAGCCTCAAAGTTTTCATGGGTAATATAATTGTTAGTACTCTTTTCTAATCGTTCTTTGATAGCAAGCCATTTGGGTGACCATTTTGTCTCTATCAAATCTACATCTAAAATCTCTTTTTTTAGAGCCTTTAAAAATTGATCTATTCCTTCATCGGTTTGGCAGGATATGGGATAAAAGCCTTTAATATTATATTTGTTTTTTAAATGCCGTTCATCGACATCAAAGGAGGGATTTTGGTCGATTTTATTTAATAAAACAATGATAGGTGAATCATCGCCAAAAGTTTCAATATGTTTGAGCCAATACTCCTCATCTTCTTCTGCCCTACCATCGAGTACAAGTAGATATAAACTCCGCTCAGTAAAGAAAAACTGATGCGTTGAGTGCATGATTTTTTGTCCACCAAAATCCCAAAAGTTTGCTTTGATCTCTCTGTCGCTATACTCAATAGTTTTAGAGTGAATTTCGATACCGTATGTTTGATGTTCTTTGGGGTCAAACTCCTTATCTAGGATGCGTTTGAGGAGAGAGGTTTTACCACTCTCTCCATTACCTACTATCAGGACTTTTAGCTCATTGATCTTTTGCTCTCCATCCTCAAGCGAAGCGAAATACTCTTCTATCGCTTCTCTCCCTTTAGCAACGATTTCCAATGGGGGATCTTCGATGGGGTTCTTTTCTAAAATTATCCCCCCTTCATAATCCTGTTTTATTTTAACTTCCATATCGAGCCGAAGCAACTCTTTGGGAAATTGAGTGATTTTATTAGAGCGTAAATTCAAAGTGCTGAGGTTCGTTAACTCTTTGAGGAAGGAGATATCACTGATTTTATTAGAGCTTAAATGCAAAGAGCTGAGGTTCGTTAACTCTTTGAGGAAAGAAATATCACTGATCTTATTAGAGCTTAAATTCAAAGAGCTGAGGTTCGTTAACTCTTTGAGAAAGGAGATATCACTGATTTTATTATAGCTTAAATTCAAAGAGCTGAGGTTCGTTAACTCTTTGAGGAAAGAGATATCACTGATTTCATTAAAGCTTAAATCCAAAGAGCTGAGGATCGTT
>Ga0193965_1000192_pt1 | contig 21296 bp, 23 predicted proteins | sample FB_8_MG_FD_140330 | JGI IMG/M metagenome (GOLD analysis project Ga0193965, IMG submission 140330) | Microbial mat bacterial communities from the Broadkill River, Lewes, Delaware, United States - FB_8_MG | ecosystem: Environmental > Aquatic > Freshwater > River > Microbial mats | place: USA... | reverse complement strand
TTTGCAGCATGAAGTGCATCATCTTTTTTATCCTCAGGAACAATTACAATAACAGCAGAAAAATTTAAGTTCATCGAGTGTCTTAAGTGTGTAGCATCAAGATTAATTGTTGATAAACTCATATCATCAACACCTTCAAGTGAACCATGTATTTTAGTAACACCAGCTTTTTCTTCCTCTTCAGCAATCTCTGTATCACCTTTGATATGAAGTTTTTCAACTATAATACCGTATGCCATAACTGTAATCATAGGAAATAGTGAAGCAAAAGCAATTAAACCAAAACCATCAAGTAATGGATCTCTACCTTCAATATTAGTAGCAAGTCCAATACCAAGAGCTGCAACTAATGGAACTGTAACAGTTGAAGTTGTAACCCCACCTGAATCATAAGCAATAGGTATAATATGTTTTGGTGCAATAAATGTTAAAGCAACAACAATCATATATCCAACAATAATATAGTAATGAATTTGTCCACCATCTACAATTCTAAAAGCACCTAAAGCGATACCGAAAGCAACACCAAAAGCAACAAATAGTCTAAGTGTCATATCATTGATTTTACCATCACTAATCTCTTTTGATTTTTTAGCAATAGCCATTAAAGCAGGTTCTGCCATAGTAGTTGAAAAACCAATAGCAAATGCAAATGCAAATATTATCCATACATTATCCATTTGAGTAAGTTGAAATGCCATAGACTCACCAAGAGCAAATAGACCCATCTCTAATCCAAGTATAAATGCATAAAGACCTAAAATAACAAGAATAAATCCGATAAGTACAGTTTTTAAATTATCAATTTTCTTTTTTAGAATACCATATTGGAAAAAGAATATAATCGCTAAAATTGGAAGTACATCTCTAATTACTGCTAAAATTCCTGTAGTTACTGATTCTAACGTTATTTTTGTAGTTTCTGAAACAGATGCTTCAACTACAACTTTAGCAACCTCAGTAGCTTCTACAAAATTATATACATAAATACCATAAACTTGAACAAAAATCATTGGAGTAAGTGAAGCAAAAGCAATTAAACCAAATCCATCAATCATAGGATTTCTACCTTTAATTGTAGATGCAAGTCCAATACCCAAAGCAGCAACTAATGGAACTGTAACAGTTGAAGTTGTAACTCCACCTAAATCGTAAGCTAGACCTATTATCTCTTTTGGAGCTGCAAATGTAACTGTAACAACAGCAATATAACCAGCTATAATATAATAGTGTATAGGGTGACCTTTTAAAATTCTAAATACACCTAATAAAATAGCAAATCCAACAGAACCAGCAACCACATATCTAAGTGTATTAGCATCAATTCTACCACTACTAATAGAAGCAGCTTTATCTGCAATAACAGCAAGTGCAGGCTCTGCAATTGTAGTACCAAAGCCAATAGCAAAAGCAAAAAGTAAAATCCATTTATGTGAACCACTTTTTGCAAAATCTCTTGCTAACCCTTCACCAACAGGGAATATCCCTATCTCCAAACCTTGTAAAAATATTGCAAGACCAATACCAACAATAATCATACCTACAGTTGTAGGTGCCCAATCTGCTGGTACAGCTTGAATAACCGCTAATTGAAAAAATAGTATTACCAATACTATTGGAACCAAATCTCTAAAAGACTCTTTTAAAAGTCTTAGAAAAAAATAAAATTGCGTCATTAATTTTCCTTTATAACAAAATTGTCTAATTGTATTAAAGAAAAACTAATACTTAGCTTAATATTAAATATTACATTTAGTTGCTTTTTCTATTAATTTTTCAGCTACAATCTCATTCTCATTAATAGTTTTATCAATATTTAAATCTGCTAATTCATCTATTTGTGCTTGATTCTTTACTTTAAGAATAATTCTCATATCAGGTACAAGCTCTCTTATAGCAGAACAAATAAGTCTAATCTTTTCATCATTATCAATAGCAATAATAACAACAGAAGCTTTTTGAACATATAAAGAGTTTAGAATATGTTTTGATGAAGCATTTCCAAAAAATACAACATCATCTCGTTGCTTTCCTAATTTTACATATTGTGCATTATGCTCTATTACAAGATATGGAAAGTTTGAATTTTTTAATTTTTTAACAATTTTTTGACCAAGTAGTGAATATCCACAAACTATAATATGTTCTTTTATATCTTCACTTACAATTGGATTTTCAAGTGCTTCACTTTTTTCTGGCATAAAAAAGTCAACAAAAGCTCTTACATACCTTAAAGCTAATGATGTAAAAATTAAAGATATAATAACAACAGGTACCATTATTTGATTTATTTTATCATCTATTAAACCGTTTGCACTTGCAAGTGCAAAAACAGCAAAAGAGAATTCACCAACTTGAGCTAAAGTTAGAGCTGTTTTTATAGCTCTTTTTGTAAAAGTAAACATTCTTATTAATGAAAATATAATAACAACTTTAAGTGCAAGTATCCCAATTGCTAATGCAATAATTACAAATATATTATTAAATAAAACATCGAAATTTACTTGCATACCAATTGTGATAAAAAATATACCAAGAAGTATATCTCTAAACGGAACAAGGTCAGCTTCTATTTGCCATTTATATTTTGTTTCAGCAATTAACATACCAGCTGCAAAGGCCCCTAAAGAGTATGAAAAACCAACACTATGAGCAAGTAAAGCAGAACTTAAAACTATAAATAAAATAGCTAGTATAAATAGCTCTTCTGTTTTACTCTCAACAACATACGACAAAAATCTATTTGTAGCATATTTTCCTAAAAGATATAATAAAATCCCTAAACCTATAGCAGATATTAAAGTATTAAATAATAAACTAGGTATAGATGCAGAACTATCACTTAAAATAGTTATCATTATAAGTATCGGAACAACTGCTATATCTTGAAATATTAAAATACCAACACTATTTCTTCCATATGGTCTATGTATATCTCCATTTGTATTTAAAACTTTTAATACAATAGCTGTAGATGATAATGATAATGCTGTACCTATTACAATAGATGTTTTCATATCGAGATTAAATATCAAATGAGATATATAGGTAAATATAATAGATGTTATTAAAACCTGAAGTAAACCATAAGTAAAAACCTCTTTTTTCATTGATTTTAGATGATTTACAGAGAATTCTAACCCTATTGTAAACATTAAAAATACTATACCAAATTCAGCTACATGAGATAAATCTTCTTTATTTAAAGTAGTAATATCAATAAACACTACCATTGTTATACCTGTAAATATATATCCAACTATTGGAGATATATGAAATCTCTTTAAAATAAGATTATATATTAATGATATAAAAAGAGCAACAACAATTATTGTTAAAATATTCATATTTTATCCTTTTCTAATTATTAGATTATTTATTGTAATTTAACATATATTGATGTATAATATGCTTAAAATTATAAAAATATAATATTTAAGGATATAGCAAATGAAATATGGTGAAAAAGAGATAAGAGAATTTGATATAAAAGATAAAAATAACTATTGGCCAAATAAACATAAAAAAAACTATACAATAAATATTGAATTACCAGAGTATATGTGTTTATGTCCAAGAAGTGGATATCCTGATTTTGCTAATTTAAAATTAGAATATGTACCAAATAAAAAAGTTATTGAATTAAAAGCTTTAAAATTATATATTAACTCTTTTATGTATAGAGAGATATCTCATGAAAATGGTGCAAATGAGATATATGATGAACTTTATAGTGCTTTAAAACCTAAAAAAATGAAACTTATTGCAGATTATAATCCTCGTGGAAATGTACACACTGTTATAACTATTGATAGTGAAGAAAATAAATAAGTATTAGATTCTTGGAAAAATTAGTCACAAGTAGCGAAGCTGCTAAAATTTTAGGGATATCTTTACAAGGTATCCATTATAGAATTAAAAAAGGTCAGTTAAAATCTTTAAAACAAGATGGTAAAATTTTTGTTTATGTTGACCAAGAAAAATTTGAACAAACAAAAAAAGAGTCTCCCCATAGTATATCCTCTTCAACAATAAGTAGAGATGAAGCACTTCAACAATTTAGTGGATATGATGTTTTAAAAGTAAAAGATGAACAAATAGAGTTATTAAAGAAAACAATAAAGTTTATAAAAAGACAAAAAGATTCTGAAATTCAAAGACTACAACAACAACAAGATAAAATAGTAAATGTTTTTCAAAGTGAAGTTGACCTTTTAAAAAATGCATTTAACGAGATGAAATCACTCTATCAAATTGAGAATAATGATATAAACTCTAAAAACAATAGAACCACACAAGAGAAAGATGATGACGAAATAGTAGTAGAAGATGTAGTATATGATGAAGATGTAAAAACCACTACAACTAATCAAGAAAATAATACTTCTGTTTCTGAATCTAATCAAGTTAAAAGTGTAAAAGATAAACTTGAAGCTATCCGTAAAAATAATATGAAAAATAATGAACAACAAGATGATGTTAAGCCGTCTAAAATTACTGAAATTGAAGAGCTTATAAAAGTTGAAAAACCTGCAAAAGAGAAAGAGGTTTTATCTTTAAAAGATTTTTTTGTTTTAATGGCTAAAAATAATAAAAGTAATAGTGAAACAAAACTAATAATTCTTGATAGAATAAAATCAAATGATGAAAGATTTGAATATAATCAAGATACACAAGATTTAATTATATATAAAGATGAATTTTTAGATTTAATTTAAAAAATATCTTATTGAAGCAAATCCATATGCTTGGGTTTGTTTTATTTGTAAAACTTCTTCATAAGATACTATTCCACCAAGTCCTATAATTTTAAATTTATTTGTTTGATATTTTGATACAATATTAGATAGATTTTTTATACCTTTTGGTTCCCCTTTATTCTCTTTAAAAAATATTGGTGAATATGTAACCGCATCTATATTATTCTCTTTTGCTAGTTTTATATCATTTTCTGTATGACAACTTATAATAGAGTATAAATTATTTTTTTTTAAGTTTTTTATATTATTAAATTGATTAGATGTAAGATGAACTCCATCAAATCCTAAATCTATAGCTAAATCTATATATGAATTTATTAATATTTTTTTTATTTTATATTTTTTTGATATTTCTAAAAATATTTTTGCAAGTTGTGATATATCTTTTGTTTCTTTATCTCTAAAGCATATTATATCTATTTTATATTTATTTAGTGAATATTCTAAACTCTTTTTAAATTGCTCTAATTTATTTTTTTTATCACTATACATTATTGGGTCTGTAATAAAATAGTGCATAAAAAAAGGAGACTTATTTAAAGTCTCCCCATTTATTTTATATTTCATAAAAGTTTTTTAGTGCTCTTCTTCAGACATCATAACAGAACCAGAGATATACACATAAGTTAACATCATAAAAATGAAAGCTTGTAATATACCAAAAGCGAATAGGAAGAAAAATCCTGGTAATGGAGCAATCCAAGGTACTAACATAAGTAATACCATTAAGAACATATCATCACCTTTTATAGAACCAAAAAGTCTGAAAGATAAAGATACAACTCTTGAAACATGAGAAATAACTTCAATTGGAAACATTAAAGGTGCTAATGCAGGAACAGGTCCCATCATATGCCCTAGATATTTTCCAGCACCATTTTCTTTAAATCCTAAATAATTATAATATAAAAATACAATAATCGCTAAAGATAGAGTAAAATTTATATTTCCTGTAACAGATTCAAAACCAGGAATAATTCCCATCATATTTGCAACAAATATAACAAGACCTAGTGTAGCAATAAGAGGCATAAAAATTCTAGCCTTTTTCTCACCCATAGAATCAGTACCCATAGAAACAACACCTTGCAGATATGCTTCAATAACATTTTGTGTACCTGTTGGCACTAATTGTAACTTAGCAACTGCCGCTCTTGCAATAAGAAACACAATCGCAACTGTAAGTACTAAATGTGATAAAATGATCCATTCTTGACCATGTCCACCAATAGCACCAAAGAACGTAAATAATCTACCTTCCATGTAACTCCCTTTTTTTTACTTTTATTTTCACAATTATATTATATTAATTATAAAAATCTTATAAAAATAATAATATTACGTTTTAATATCCTATTTATTATTAAATTTATCTATAATATGGTATATTTCGATATATATAAAAACTATAAGAAATAAAGGAATTTAATGAACAAAATATTAGTAGCACATTCACCCGATGCAGATGATATATTTATGTATTATACTATAAAATTAGGTTGGACAACACTTAAAGAGACTACTTTTGATAATATTGCATTAGATATAGAAACACTAAATCAAGCAACAATAAAAGGTACTTATGATATATGTGCTATTAGCTTTGCACTTTATCCATTTGTAAAAAAAGATTTTGCACTTTTAAAAACTGCTGTTAGCTTTGGTGAAGGGTATGGACCAAAACTAGTAAAATTAAAAGAGAAAAAACTTAAAAAAAATTTTAAAGTAGCTCTTAGTGGAAAATATACAACAAATGCATTATTATTTAAAATAGCATATCCAGAAGCTCGCATAACTTATATGAATTTTTTAGATATAGAACAAGCTGTTTTAGATGGTGTGGTTGATGCTGGTGTTCTTATTCATGAATCTATACTTAATTATAGTGATAAGCTTAATGTTGAAAAAGAGCTATGGGATGTGTGGCAAGATTTAGCAGGTGATAAATTACCACTACCTTTAGGTGGTATGTGTTTAAGAAGAAGTATCCCTTTAAATAAAGCTATTGATTATGAGCAAACTCTTATTACTGCTGTTAAGGTAGCAAATGATAATAAAAAATTATTATCGCAGATGTTATTAGAGAGAGATTTAATAAGAGTGGATAATAAAACATTAGAAAAATATCTGTCTTTATATGCAAATGATAATTCTATTGAATTAAGTTCTTTACAATTAGAAGCTTTAGATAAATTATATGAGTTAGGATATAAATATGGTTTTTATGATGAAATTATAAAAGCTAAAGATTATTTAATTCCAAATGAGTATAAAGAGTTAAGAGATAGTTAAATGGATAAAATTATAGATTTTAAGAAATATACATCTATAAATATAGGTTCAAAACAAAAAGTAAAAATAATAGATACTATAAATGATTACTCCTCTTATAAAATTATAGGTAAAGGAAATAATCTATTAGTATCAAATACTAGTAATAACTTAGCTATTTTAGGGGAAGAGTTTAATTATATCATAAAAGAAAACAATTTATTAAGAGTTGGGGCTTCTACATCTAGTGGAAAGCTTTTGAGTTATTGTAAAAATAATGATATTGCAAATATGGAGTTTTTGGCAAAATTACCAGGTAGTATTGGTGGGTTAGCTAAAATGAATGCAGGTTTAAAAGAGTGGGAGATATTTAATCAAATAGTATCTTTAAAAATAGACAATAAAATTTATAAAAAAGATGAGGTGGAATACTCTTACCGTCATACAAATATAAATGGTATTATTTATGAAGTTATTTTTAAAATAGAGAAAGGCTTTTGTAAATATAATCAAAAAAAGTTTATCTCTATGAGAGATAATCAACCTAATTTACCTAGTGCTGGAAGTTGCTTTAAAAATCCAAAAGATTATAGTGCTGGTTATTTATTAGAACAAGTTGGTTTAAAAGGTTATTCTTTGGGTGGTATGCAGTTTAGTTCTATACATGCTAATTTTTTAGTTAATAATGGAAATGGTACATTTGAAGAAGCCTTAAAACTTATAGAAGAGGGAAAAAATAGAGTAAAAAATATTTATGATATAGATTTAGAATTAGAGATAGAAATAATTTAAATTTATAGGTTTTAAATATTATTTTAGATAAAATAGTATAAATAAATACGATGTAAAATAGTTAAAGTACATTAAGATAGGAACAAAAATGTTAGACATTATAGAAATTCAAAAAATACTACCACATAGGTACCCATTTCTGCTCGTAGATAGAGTTGAAGAGATGAATATTGGAAAAGATGTTATTGCTTATAAAAATATATCAATAAGTGAACCAGTATTTCAAGGTCATTTTCCAGACCACCCAATATATCCAGGGGTTATGATATTAGAGGGTATGGCACAAGCTGGTGGAATATTAGCACTTAAAAGTGCTGGTTTAACAGATGAAGAGCTAAAATCAAAAGTTATATATTTTATGAGTATAGATAGAGCAAAATTTAGGTCACCTGTAAAACCAGGAGATAAACTAGAGTATAGAATATCTGTTATAAAATTAAGAAAAAATATAATTGTTCTTGACGGAAAAGCTTATGTTGGAGATACTTTAGTATCTGAAGCTGAATTAAAAGCTATGGTTGTAGATAAATAATAATGCCAAATATTCATCAAACAGCCATTGTAGAAAATGGTGCAGTTTTAGGAGATGATGTTACTATTGGAGCTTTTTCTATTATTGGTTCTAATGTAAAAATAGGTCAAGGTACAACAGTAGAGTCTCATTGTGTAATAGAAGGTCATACAACAATAGGAAAAAATAATAAAATTTTTTCACATGCCGTATTAGGAACTATTCCTCAAGATTTAAAATTTCATGGTGAAGATGTTGAGCTTATTATAGGTGATAACAATACAATAAGAGAATTTACTCTTTTTAATCCAGGTACAAAAGGTGGAGGTTCTATTACTAAAATAGGTAATGGAAATCTTTTTATGGGTTATGTACATATTGCACACGATTGTATAATAGGTGATAACTGTATTTTGGCAAATGTGGCAACACTAGCAGGTCATGTTGAGTGTGAAGATAATGTTGTAATAGGTGGATTAGCAGCTATTCATCAGTTTTGTAAAATTGGTACTCAATCTATGATAGGTGGAGGTTCTATTGTTGTTCAAGATATTCCACCTTTTTGTAACACAGAGGGTAATAGAGCTACTATTCGAGGATTAAACTTAACTGGTTTAAGAAGAAGAATGGAAAATAGAGAAGATATTAATGATATAAAAAAAGCATATAAAAAATTGTTTGAATCGGGTCAACCACTAACTCAAAGTGCAAATGAGATATTAGAAACATTTGATAATAAATATGCAAGAAAATTAGCTCAATTTGTATTAGATACAAAAAGAGGAATACCATTTACAAGGAAAATAGATGAAAAAAAATAAGTTAATATGTGATTTTTGTGGTATAGGGGATAGTAAAGATAATCCTATAATTGCAGGTGATTCTGCAAGTATATGTCAATCTTGTGCAAAATCAGCTTATGAGATAATAGAATCTCATAAAAATGGTGATAAAAATGCTTTAGAAAATAAAGAGATTGATAGTTCAAAAAATGAACAAATAATGACTCCAAAAGAGTTAAAAATGATTTTAGATGAATATGTAATAGGTCAAGATAAAGCCAAAAAAGTTTTAAGTGTTGCTGTTTACAATCATTATAAAAGAATATTTAGACACGACCATTTAGATGACGATACAGAACTAACAAAATCAAATGTATTATTAATAGGACCAACAGGAAGTGGAAAGACTTTATTGGCTCAAACAATATCAAAATACCTTGATGTTCCTTTAGCTATTGCTGATGCTACTAGTTTAACTGAAGCTGGTTATGTTGGAGATGATGTTGAAAATATAGTAACAAGACTTATTCAAGCAGCAAATGGAGATGTTAAAAAAGCAGAACAAGGTATAATATTTATTGATGAGATAGATAAAATAGCTAGAATGTCTGAAAATAGAAGTATCACTAGAGATGTAAGTGGTGAGGGTGTTCAACAAGCACTTTTAAAAATAGTTGAAGGTAGTAAAGTAAATGTTCCTCCTCAAGGTGGAAGAAAACATCCAGGTCAAGAAGCTATATCTTTAGATACAACAAATGTATTATTTATATGTGGTGGTGCATTTGATGGTATGAAAGATATTGTAGCAAAAAGAGAGGGTGGAAATATCTTAGGTTTTAATCAAAAAATAAAATCAAAAGATGAAGAGGCAGACTTTATGAAAGATATTGAATCTGATGATTTAGTAAAATATGGTCTTATTCCTGAATTAATTGGTAGATTGCATATGACAGCTATTTTAGAAGAGATTGATGAAGATGCTATGATACATATATTAACAGAACCAAAAAATTCACTTACAAAACAATACAAAAAACTTTTTAAACTTGACGGTGTTGAATTAGAGTTTGATGAAAATGCTTTAAAAGCAATAGCAAAAGCTGCAATTGAAAGAAAAACAGGAGCTAGAGGACTTCGTTCTATTATGGAAGATATTATGCTTGATATTATGTTTGAGCTTCCTGAATATAAAAATCAAACTATAACTATCACAAAAGATATGGTTGAAAAACTAAACAAAGAAGATGAAAAAGAAGAAGTAAAAGAGATAGAGCTTAAGAAGGATTAGTATATGATATTTGATAATTTTATCGGTTGGTTTTCTAATGATATGGCTATTGACCTTGGAACTGCAAATACTTTAGTATCAGTTAAAGGGAAAGGGATTATTATTAATGAACCATCAGTTGTTGCTGTTCAGCATGATAGACACGGAAGGGATAAAATACTAGCCGTTGGTTCTGATGCAAAACAGATGATTGGTAAAACACCTGTTAATATTCAAGCAGTAAGACCTATGAAAGATGGTGTTATAGCTGATTTTGAGATGACTGAAAGAATGATAAGATATTTTATTGAAAAAGCTCATAATAGAAAAAGTTTTTTAAGACCTAGAATTATTATTTGTATCCCTCACGGTATTACTCAAGTTGAAAGAAAAGCTGTAAAAGAATCAGCTTTAAGTGCAGGGGCTAGAGAAGTTTTTCTTGTTGAAGAACCTATGGCCGCAGCCATTGGAGCAGGAATTCCTGTTAGTAGTCCAGATGGTTATGTCATTGTTGATATTGGTGGAGGTACTACAGAGATTGGAGTTACCTCTTTAGGGGGGTTAGTTTTAAGTAAATCTATTAAAGTAGCTGGTGATAGATTTGATAAATCTATTGTAGATTATGTAAGGCAAAATTTTAATCTTTATATAGGTGAAAGAACAGCTGAAACTATTAAAATAGAGATTGGAACTGCTATAAAACAATCTGAAGATACAATTATACCTGTAAAAGGTAGAGATAGTTCAGGACTTTTAACAACAATAGAACTTACTAGTGAAGGTGTAAGAACAGCTTTAACAGAACCTTTAAAAGAGATATCTTTGGCAGTTCGTCAAGTTCTTGAAGAGATGCCACCTGATTTAGCTGGTGATATTGTTGATAATGGAGTAGTTCTTACAGGTGGTGGAGCTTTAATTAAAGGTTTAGCAAAATATTTAGCACACGATATAAAGCTACCTGTTAGAGTATGTGATGAACCATTACTTGCTGTTGCTTATGGTACTAGTAAAACTTTAGATGAGGAATCTTTACTTAGACTAATATCTAATGAATAAAAAAGTTTTATTTTTTTTATTTTTTTTATTTTTTTATCTTGGATACTATTTTAGTATGGATAGGTATATCCAAGATAAAATTTTTCAAATTACTAAAAATATATCTACTTACACAATAAAATTTATCGAATCAATAAAAGATAATACAAATAAATATTTTCAAGAAGCTTCTTATATAGAGGAATTAAAAGAGGAAAATAGAGTAAATAATCAATATAAAATAAAATATAATATATTAAAAAATAAAATAGATGAGTATAATTCATCACTACTATCTTATGATACTAATTTATCTTTAAAAGAGGTATCTATAATATCATATAAAAATTTAAATGACTACTCTAAAGCAATCTTAAATTATGACATAGTTAATAATAAGATATATGCACTTATAACAAATAATGGTTTTAGTGCTGGTATTGTTTTGAAAAAAGAGAATAAAACTATAGCTTATTTTAATAATAATGTAAAAGCAAATTATACTGTTTTTATAGGTGATGATAATATACCAGGAATAACTTCAGGTGTTAATTTTGATGGAAAGTTATTAATAAAATATATACCATTATGGACAAATGTAAAAATAGGTGATAAGATAGTTACAAGTGGTTTAGATAATATCTTTCCATTAGGGATTAAAGTTGGAACTGTTTTATCTATAAATAAAAATAGTATGATGCAAGAGGTTATATGTGAAGCCTATTCAAAGAGTATAAAACAAAGGTATTTTTATCTTTACGACTCAAATAACTCATTTTAATTCAAATATTATAACTATTGAGATAAAATATAATTAAAAATAGAAACAAAAAAAGGATAAAAAATTTTATTAACAAAATTACCATTAACAAAACAATTTCAAATATTTTGTAAAAATAATAGCTTTGCTAATATGAATATTGCTATTGAATATTTTACTGTATTTGGTGGACTTGATATTAAACTTGATACTTCAAAATCTATAGAAGAGTTAATAGAGAAACATATATTAAAAGACTATACTTATTTACGAAATGTAGTAAGTAATATAACAACAGGTAATCCTGAATATCATATGATTTTAACATCTTTAGCTATGGGTGACAGAAGAACTAATTCAGCTTTTAAAAGGTCTAAGTTCTCTTTTGATAAAGGGATAGTATTAGTAGATGAGCTTTGTGATTTAGGTATATTAACACTTGAAAAATCACTACAAGAGTTTGTTAACTTAGATGAAAAATATACAGTATCTGAAAAACTTTTATTTAAAATACCATTTTTAAGATTTTGGTTTGCATTTATATCTCCTATTTTTAAAGGTATAAAAGAGAAAAATTATGAAGAGTTTTATATTAGATATAAAAATAGAAAAGTTGAATTTCCTAATTTGGTTTTTGAACAGTTATCACATCAATTTCTTAAAAAAGATTTTAAAAATGACCCTATTGTAAAAATAGGAAGATATTGGGACGATGATATAGAATTGGATTTAATTGCTAAAACAGAATCTAATAAAATAATAGTTGGAAGCTGTAGATATATAAATACAAAAATCAATAAAAGTGAATTAACTAAATTAAAAAAATTAACTGATAGCTTAAAAATAGATGTAGATATATTTTTAATATTTTCAAAAAAAGGTTTTTCAGCAGAGTTAAAAGCAAATACAGATGAGGGATTAAAACTATTTAGTAGTAGAAATTTTAGAGTAATAACAGAGTTTTAAGCTTTGATTTAGCGGATAAATGATAATATACTTTAAACTAATTTTAAGAAAGGAATAGGATATGAAAAAAATATACACAACAGCTTTATTATCAATGTTAATTATTGGTTTTGGTGGATGTACACAAAATAAAGCTTATAAAACTTATCCAGATGTATTATCAGGTTTTAATTCAAATACAGTTGTACAAGATACAATTGATGAAGCTATAATAGAGGTTGCTGATCAGTTAGTGGATACAAGTAAAATACAAATATATAACAAAATTGCAGTAACATCTTTTGTTAATTTAAATAAATTTCAAGAAACATCACATTTTGGTAGAGAGATAAGTGAAAGTATGTTTAATGAACTTCATGTAAGAGGATTTAATCTTATAGATATAAGAGGGACTAAATCTATAAGGGTAAATAAAAATGGTGAATTTTTTGTAACAAGAGATATAAAATTATTAAATAATAAAATAGTTGAAAACTCATATATTTTAGTAGGTACATATAATAAATTTGGAAATGGTGTTTTATTAAATGCTAGAATTTTAGATAATGTAACTGGTGAAGTTATATCAACAGCAAGAACAATTATAGATATAGATGGATGTCGTTTAGATGATAGTTGTACAAAAAAAGTATTTCCTAAATCTGATATAATACTTGAAACAAATAATAGAACAATAGGTATCTCTGCAGCTGATTGCGAAGTTATTGATAACTGTAAAGATATAAAAGTTAAAGATAATGATTATAATCATGGAGATAAAGCTATCGTTAGAGAAAATCCAGTTTCGAAAATTAATATAAATTAACTCTTATTCCACAATCTTTTCACAATTATTTGATATACTTTTATAAATAAAAAAATAGCAAGGAAATTTATAAAGTATATCAAGTTATAAACAAATTTAAAACACCTTTTATATAAATACAAACTTAATCTTACACACTAAGTAAACAAAATTACACAAAATTAACTAATAATACTAAAATTCAGTATTGTTTAACACTCTATTTGCTAAAATTTTAACAATAAGTGGCGTTCTATCGTGGCTTTATTTAAATTTTAGGAGGATGTTGATGCAAGACGGTGCAACAATCGAATATGATTATTCGATAGCGAAAGCCTTTACTTTTGCGACAATTTTGTTTGGTATCATAGGTATGACTGTTGGTGTTATTATAGCATTTCAACTGGCATTCCCAGCGTTAAGTAATTTAGCTGGTGAATATGGTACATTTGGAAGATTAAGACCTTTACACACAAATGGTGTGGCATTTGGTTTTACTCTTAGCGGTATCTTTGCTACATGGTATTATGTAGGTCAAAGAGTTTTAAAAGTTTCTTTAAAAGAATCTCCATTCTTAATGAATGTTGCGAAATTACATTTCGTACTTTATTTTATTACAATTCTTTTAGCTGTAGTAACTCTATTATCTGGTATTACAACATCAAAAGAGTATGCTGAATTAGAATGGCCAATAGATTTACTAGTAGTAGTATGGTGGGTTTTATGGGGAGTTTCTATTTTTGGACTAATAGGTATTAGAAGAGAGAGAACTTTATATATCTCTTTATGGTATTATATAGCATGTTTTGTTGCTATTGCAATGCTTTACATTGGAAACAACTTAGCTATACCTACAATGTTTTTCGCAGATGGTGCTCCAAGTTCTTGGATTCACTCTATATCAATGTATTCTGGGACAAATGATGCTTTAGTTCAATGGTGGTATGGACACAATGCTGTTGCATTCGTATTTACTACACCTATTATTGCTATGATTTATTATTTCCTTCCAAAAGAATCTGGACAAAATGTATTTAGTTACAAATTATCTATTCTTGCATTCTGGGGATTAATGTTTGTTTATTTATGGGCTGGTGGACACCACTTAATTTATAGTACTGTTCCTGATTGGATGCAAACTATGGGTTCTGCTATGTCTGTTGTACTTATTTTACCATCATGGGGTTCAGCTATTAATATGCTTCTTACTATGAAAGGTGAGTGGGGACAATTACAAACATCTCCATTAATTAAATTCTTAGTTATGGCTTCAACTTTCTATATGTTATCAACAATTGAAGGTCCTATCCAAGCTATTAAATCTGTTAATGCTATTGCTCACTTTACTGATTGGATTCCTGGTCACGTTCACGATGGTGTTTTAGGATGGGTTGCATTTATGATTATGGCTTCATTATTCCATATGGCTCCAAGAATGTACAAAAGAGAGATATATTCTAAGAAGTTAATGGAAACACAATTCTGGCTACAAACAACAGGTATTGTTTTATACTTTACATCTATGTGGATTGCAGGTATTACACAAGGTATGATGTGGAGAGCATATGATGAATATGGTTCACTTCTATACTCATTTATTGATACAGTTGAAGTTTTACACCCATACTATACTCTAAGAGCAGTTGGTGGATTATTCTTCTTAGTTGGTTTCTTCATGTTTGCTTATAATATGTATAAAACTGCTACAGTTGGTAGAGTTCTTGATAAAGAACCTGAAAATGCTTCGCCTATGGGCGCTTAAGAGAAAGGGGTTAATATGTTTCATTGGTTAGAACAAAGACCGTTCTTTTTTACAGTAGTGGTATTTTTATTTGTTAGTTTCGCTGGTATTATAGAAGTTATTCCTGATTTTGCTAAAGCGTCTCAGCCTATAGCTAATAAAAAACCATATACAATGTTAGAGTTAGCTGGAAGACAAGTTTATATTAAAGATTCTTGTAATGCATGTCACTCTCAATTAATTAGACCATTTAAATCAGAAACTGATAGATATGGTATGTATTCACTAAGTGGAGAATATGCTTACGATAGACCATTTTTATGGGGTTCTAAAAGAACAGGACCAGATTTACATAGAATTGGTAACTACAGAACAACAGATTGGCATGAAAATCATATGTTAGCTCCAGATGAAGTTGTACCTGGTACAATTATGCCTGCTTATCCACATATGTTTGAAAACAAAGCTGATATAGCTACAGCTTATGCAAATGCTAATACACAAAAAGAAGTATTTGGAGTACCTTATGATAAAAAAGATATGCCAAAACTTGGAACTTGGGAAGAAGCTAAAGCATCTGCATTAGAAGAAGCTAAAGTGATAGCAGCTGATATGAAAACACAAAGTGTAAAAGATGCAGTAGATAATGGAGAAATTCCTGAAATTGTTGCATTAATTGCGTATTTAAATTCTTTAAAATAGTAAAAGGATAAAAAATGGAATACGAAGAGCTAGTTAATTTACAAGGGTATGTAAAAATTATTTTTATCTTTGTTGTGTTTGTCGTATTTTATAGCTACGCATATTCTATATACAAAAGGGACAAAACAGGAGAGCGAGATTTTGAAAAATATAGCTCTCTTGCTCTTGATGATAATATAGATACAAAACCTTTAGAAAAAAGAAAAGATGATAGTGATAAATAAAATCTCTTTTCTTTTAGATAAAGTAAAAATAATATAAAAAACTAAAAAGGAGAAAGCTGTATGAAATCTATGGTAATAGGTGGTATTATACTTATCATTGTACTAATGGCTGCTACATTCTTTATGGCAGGTGATTCATTTCAACTTGGTGAAGATTATATCAATGACCTTACAATGCTTGGTGGTGTTGCAGTTATTGGTATTACAGTATTTGTGGCACTTAAGTATGTTAATCAAATTAAAAACGACACTGCAACAGGTGACTTAAAAGAAGAAAATTGGGATGGTATTGGTGAATACAATAATCAAATACCTTCAGGTTGGGGTATCATGTTTATTGGTACAATTATATGGATGATGTGGTATTTCTTTATTGGATACCCTACAAATCAATTCTCTCAAATTGGTCAATATAATGAAGAAGTTCTTGAATATAATGGCAAATTTGAAGATAAATGGACAAATATCGATGAAAGTAATTTAGTTGGTATGGGTCAGTCAGTATTCTTAGTACAGTGTGCTCCTTGTCATGGTATAGATGCTGAAGGTATTAATGGTAAAGCTGCTGATTTAACAAAAAGAATTAGTAAAGATTCTGTTCTTCATGTTATAAATAATGGTGCAAATAATTTTAAATCAGTTTATCCAGGTGGTATGCCAGCTGGTATGGCAAGTGGAAAAGATGCTGAAGAGATTGCTGAATATGTTGCAGGTGGTTTAAAAGGTGAAGCTCCAGCTATGTGGGCTGCATGTTCTTCTTGTCACGGTGAAAACGGTGAAGGTATGGATTATGTTGCACCTAATATTAAATCATTTAGTGATAAAGTAACTGCTACAATACTTAAAGATGGTAAAAAATCAATAATTGGTGAGATGCCAAACTTTGATGGAAGATTATCTGATACACAAGTAAAAGCTGTTGCTCACTACTTAAGAAGTATAGGAGAATAATATGGCTGGTAATACAGAAATGAACGAAGAGGAAAGAAATGTATTTGCTTTACATGGACTTGTTGGAGGGTTAATTGCAACTTTACTATTAGTTAGTATATTTGTAATATTAGGATTTTCTGCTGTAAGTGTTCAAAAAGCAAATGCTGAAAACTTTTATAAAATTGATAGAGATATCCATGTAATAAAAGCTGGTAGTACTTTTTCTGAAGGTGACCAAAAAGATGGTTCTGAGAACTATAAACAATGGGTAAATGTTAAGTAAGGAGCATAATATGGATAAAGTAATACATGCATTATTAGCAGTTGTTGCTGTTGTAACAATAATATTATCATTTGGAGATTCTACAAGAGTTTTTGTAGGGTAGTTATTGATATAAATATCTAAAAAAAGGGGAGATGGTAACATCTTCCCTTTTTTAATTTAAAAATATATTTAAAATTAAGTTTTATTACTATAAAATACAAGACTTTTATATTATATATAAATAGATTCATACTTGAATTTAAATTTTTACTTTTCAAAATCTTTCTATAGATTAATTGGAAAACAAAAATGGACAACAAAAGAATGGAAAACGACCAAAAAGAGGTTTGATTTAAGTTACTTTGCTAATATTAAATAAAATATCTTTTTGTGGAAAACAAAAGAATGGAAAACAAAAATGGAAAACAAAAAAAAACAATACCTTTTTACAAGTGAAGTAGTAAGTCCAGGTCATCCTGATAAATGTGCAGATATTATAGCAGATAGTATCGTTGATAAGTTAATTATTGGTGATTCTAAATCAAGAGTGGCTAGTGAAGTATTTGTAGCTGGAAAACATGTAGTTATTGGTGGAGAAGTTACTTCTCATACAAAAGTAACAACAGAAGATTATAATAAATTAGTACATGATGCTTTAGCAAAAATTGGATATAATGGAAATCCATATTTTACAAAACAAGAGTGTTTACATCCTGAAGATGTTGATGTACAAGTTTTACTTAATGCTCAGTCTCCTGATATAAATCAAGGTGTTGATAAAGAAGATGGTGAAACTGGAGCTGGAGACCAAGGTATTATGTTTGGTTATGCAGATTGTGAAACAGAACATTATATGCCAAGTGCTATAACATATGCAAGAGTTCTTATGCAAAAAGTTTATGATTATGCATTGGAAAATCCACATCAATTAGGTGTTGATATTAAAACACAAGTTACTATAGATTATGGATGTAAAGAGAATTTTGAAAATTCTAAACCCCAATCAATTAATACTATTGTTGTATCTGCTCCTTGTGTATCTAGTATGAGTATTGAAACTGTAAGAGAATTAATTCAAAATTTAATAGATACAGCAGGATTACCAGAAGATTTATATAATAAAAATGACTGTATTATACATATAAATCCAACTGGAAAATATGTATCTCATAGCTCACTTCATGATAGTGGATTAACAGGAAGAAAATTGATAGTTGATAGTTTTGGTGGGTATTCACCAATAGGTGGAGGAGCTCAAAGTAGTAAAGATTATACAAAAGTTGATAGAAGTGGACTTTATGCTAGTCGTTATATAGCAAAACATATAGTAGCAGCAGGACTTGCTTCAAAATGTGTAGTTCAGATATCTTATGCTATTGGTGTTGCTCACCCTACATCAGTTGCTGTTGATACTTACGGAACTTATACTAGTAAAAATGATGATGAATTATCAAGCTTTGTAATGGAAAATTTTCCACTTACTCCAAATTGGATAACAAATAAATTCAATCTTGATAAGCCTAGTGAGAATACTTTTCTTTATGCAGATATAGCTGCACGAGGACAAGTTGGACAGCCTGATTATCCATGGGAAAAATTAGATTTACTTGAAAAATTTAAAGAATTAAGATAAAATTATATATAATAACAGATTATAAATAATTAAATAAGGAATAGATATGGATTTAAAACAATTTTTCAATAAAATAAAATCAGATATATTAGAAAACAAAGATAAAGAGTCGTCAGTTGTAAAAAATGAGAGCCACTGGGTAAAGTGTCCCTCTTGTGAGTCGTTAATGTTTTTTAAAGAGGTTGAAAATTTAAATCATATTTGTCCAAAGTGTAATTTTCATATGAGAATTGGAGCAAAAAAAAGAATTGAGCTTTTATCAGATAGAGATAGTTTTATAGAGCACGATAGTGAATTACAACCAACAGATCCTTTAAGGTTTGTAGATAGTAAGTCTTATCAAAAAAGATTAGAAGAAGCACTTCATAAAACAGGAAAAACATCTTCTATTGTATCTGGAGAGTGTACAATAGGTGGAATAGGTGTAGAGCTTGTTGTATTTGATTTCTCTTTTATGGGTGGAAGTTTAGGTTCTGTTGAGGGTGAGAAAATAGTAAGAGCTTGTAATAGAGCAATAGAAAAAAATCATGGTGTTATTATTGTAAGTGCTAGTGGTGGAGCTAGAATGCAAGAATCTACTTTTTCACTTATGCAAATGGCTAAAACTTCAGCAGCCCTTAGAAGGCTTGATAATCATGGATTACCGTTTATATCAGTTTTAACAGACCCAACTTTTGGTGGAGTATCTGCATCTTTTGCATTTTTAGGTGATATAATTATGGCCGAACCTGGTGCTTTAATAGGTTTTGCAGGTGCTAGAGTTATTAAACAAACAATAGGTACAGACCTTCCTGATGGTTTTCAAAAGTCTGAATTTTTATTAGCTCACGGAAGCATAGATATGGTTGTGGAGAGAAATAACATGAAAAAAACTATACATGATATGTTAAAACTTTTTGCAAAAGAAGATGTTGTTGCATCATAAAAAGATATATGCTCTATGTGATAGTGAATTATTATTAAAATATAATCTTTCACTATTAGAGTATGTTCAAAAAATAGAACAACATAATATAGTTTATATTCAATATCGTGATAAAATAAACTCTTTAGATATTCAAAAAGAGAATATGCTTTATCTTAAATCTCTTATAGATATACCTATTATAATAAATGATAACTTTGAGCTTTTAGAGTTTTGTGATGGATTGCATTTAGGACAAGAAGATTTAGAGTCTTTAAGTAAAAAATTTCATTTAAATAAAGAAAGCACAATAAAGTTTATAAGAAAAAAATATCCAAGTAAAATTTTAGGTATATCTACTCATAATGAATTTGAGATATTAGAAGCTAATAAACTAGACCTTGATTATATTGGACTTGGTGCATATAGAGATAGTTCTACAAAAGATGTTCCTAATACTTTAGGTGATAATATATCTTATCTAGCAAAAATCTCAAAACACCCTGTTGGTGCTATTGGTGGAGTTAAAATAGATGATGAAATTGAAAATATAAGCTATAATGTTGTAGGTAGTGGACTTTTAAATTAGAGTTTAAAGCTATTTTAGTTAAAATACCTAAAAGGTACAACAAGTAATAGCTTGTTTAATAACAAGAGGAAAGTCTGGGCTGCTGTGAAGTATGGTTCCATCTAACTGATGGCTAGGGTAACCTAAGGGATAGTGCAACAGAAAGTAAACTACCATACTCTTGGTTAGAGATATGGAAAAGGTGAAACGGTAAGGTAAGAGCTTACCAATGTTTTGAGTAATCATTACAGTTTTGTAAACCCAACCTGCAGCAAGAAAAGAGTGGTAAAATCTTCACAAATATATCTTTTCGCTAAAATAGTTAAGTAATTAATTATTTAGATAAATTATTACTAAATAACAAAACTCAGCTTATCGTTGTACCTTTTTAAATTTAA
>Ga0193965_1000191_pt1 | contig 21345 bp, 21 predicted proteins | sample FB_8_MG_FD_140330 | JGI IMG/M metagenome (GOLD analysis project Ga0193965, IMG submission 140330) | Microbial mat bacterial communities from the Broadkill River, Lewes, Delaware, United States - FB_8_MG | ecosystem: Environmental > Aquatic > Freshwater > River > Microbial mats | place: USA... | reverse complement strand
TTATTTGAGAGTTTTGGGTTGTAAGGGGCATTTACTTTTGCAATTACAACTTTTTCATCTTTATAATGCTCGGCTAAATTTGGAAGATATGTGAGAAGAGTTTGACAAGGTGGACAAGTGTCACTATAAAAATCTATAAAAACAACACAATCAGTACTCTCCATAAAAGAGCTATAGTTTGTATCTGTAAGTTCTAAAATATTTCCCATTATTCACCACCATATAAATTTTATGTATTATATATTAAATAACTGTGGGTTACACTTATAGAAAAAGCTTGTCAAAATAAATTGATTGTTTGTATTTGAATGGGAAGTTCGGAATATTTTTTATGAGTTAATCGAGTTCTTTTTGTCTCTTATAAAAGTAAGGGTCAAGTTCAAGATTTTTTTCATATCTAAAAAATGGATATTCAATCACAGTAGTGAATGGTGCAAGGTTTTGTTGTACTTTTTAGTCTAGCAAAGCCATACTGTTTTGAATACTCCCATCTATAAACTTTAATAGCTCATCTTTGTCATTTATAGCTGTTAGATACTCATCTCTATGTTCATTTGAGTGATAGTGAAATCAATAATTATAAAGAGAGTGCTAAATATACAAAATCTTTAAGTGAAAAAAAACAAACTACTTTTAGATTTGCAGTAAATGATTTAGTAGCAGTAAAAGCTAAAGCAAAAGATTTAGGGATAGGTTATCAAAACTTGATTCAAGCATTGGTACATAACTATGCAACTGGAAAATTAAAACTAGAGGTTTAGAGAGTGTTTAAAATTTAAAAAAATAACCCTATAATACGGTTATGAATAATAATCCAATAACTTTAAAAACTATATTTAAACTCATCTTAGAGAAAAAACCGGTTCTTATTTACGGGCAAATTATCACCCTTTTGGCTATCCTCGTAAGTGTGCCGATTCCACTTATGCTTCCTGTGATGGTGGATGAGATTCTCCTTGATAAACCTGCACACTTTGTTGAGAGTATCAACTTTTTTTTAGGTGAAACTACTGCTTTTTATTATATTGCTATTGTTACTTTAGTGGTGATATTTTTACGACTTATATATTATGCTTTAGGTGTTATTATCACAAAGGTTTTTACTAAAATCTCAAAACATGTCACTTTTATGATTCGTAAGCGTCTTATAAAACATCTCCAAATTGCATCTATGAATGAGTATGAAACATTAGGAAGTGGAGCAATCACTGCTAACCTTGTGACCGATGTAAATACTCTCGATGCGTTTATTATCACAAGTGTGAGTAAGTTTGTCTCTTCTGTTTTAACCCTTGTTGCTGTTGGTGTTGTGATGATTCTTATCAATCCTATTTTGGGAATCTTAATTCTATTTATCCAACCACTTATCATGCTTTTGAGTAAAAAGATGTCAAAAATAGTAGGAGATCTTAAAAAAGATGAAAATGCAGCGATAGCAAAATTTCAAGATGATATTGGTGAGACGCTAGATTTATATGGACAGATAAAAGCATCCAACAAAGAGGATTATTTTTTCTCCCGTGCGATAGGGTATGCAAAGTCAGTGCAAACAACATCAAATGAATACGGCTATAAAAGTGTCGCTTATGAGAAACTCTCTTATACAATATTTTTAGGAATGTTTGAGATTCTAAGAGCCTCAGGGCTGATTCTTGTAGCGTATAGTGATTTAAGTATCGGTATGATGTTTGCAATGTTTGGCTATATTTGGTTTATTATGACACCTGTTCAAGATATTCTTTCTATGCAGTATAGTTACTCCTCAGCTATGAGTGCAATAGATAGAATCAATAAGATTCTTTCACTCCAAATTGAGCAAAGTGGAGATAAAACACTTGATTCTAAAAAGATAGATATAGCGTTAAATAATCTAGATTTTAGTTACTCCAACGATAAACCAATACTAAAAAATATATCTCTGAATATAGAATCAGGCTCTAAAATAGCCCTAATTGGAGCAAGTGGAAGTGGAAAAACTACACTCGCTCAAGTTATATCAGGCTTTTATGCAAAAGAGAGTGGGAGTTTAAAATACAATAACATTGAGATAGAAAATCTATCTAAAAGTTCACTTAGAAAAGAGATATTTTTAGTGTTACAGATGCCTATACTTTTTAACTCTACTTTGAGATTTAACATCACTATGGGAGATGATTCAATAGATGATGATTCTATCTGTAAAGCACTAAAAATTGCTCAATTAGAAAATATGATAGATGATATGGAACATGGTCTTGATACTGTAGTTGGAAGACATGGAATCAGACTTTCAGGTGGTCAGAGACAAAGGTTGAGTATCGCTAGAATGATAATAGCAAATCCTAGCATTGTGATATTTGACGAATCAACATCAGCACTCGATGTCCACACAGAATTAAAACTCCAAGAAGCACTTATACCGATTTTAGAAGATAAAACTGTTATAACTATAGCGCATAGATTAAGTACGGTAAAAAATGCTGATACTATTTATGTCTTAGAATCTGGGAATATAGTTCAGCAAGGTACACATGAGGAGTTGGAGTTTGAAGAGGGGCATTATATGGAGTTTGTGAAGGGGCAATTATTATAGAAGATAAACTCAAACGCAAAAAAATTATTATAGGGATTGTCTCTATAGTTGTTGTTTTTTTTCTAGGTTTTCCTTTAGCAATGATAGGTGGAGCTAAACAAGGTAAAGTATCTTTAAATGATGAGGTGGAACTTCCGTTTATAGTTAAAGATAATACAAAGGTGATATTGTTATACTTTGGTTATGTGGGTTGCAAAACTATATGTGAACCATCTTTAGTTGAGATATCTGCAGTTTACAACGAGTTATCAGATGAAGATAAAAAAAATGTCACATTTTACTTTATAAACATCACTCAAAATGGTACTATTGCCAAAGATTTTGCATACTATTTTAATGATGATTTTATTGGTTTAGATTTAGAAAAAAAAGATATTTCACGACTAATGGCAGATTTAAGAGCCTATAGTAGTGATTCTTTAAGTGGTGATGGGGAGATTTCACATACAGGATATCTCTATCTTATAAAACAAATAAAGCCTGATAGTTTTAAACTAAAAACTATCTATTATACACGACCTTTTGATAAAGAATCAATTGCTCAAAACATAAAACAGGAGTTACAATGAACATAGCTGTATTATTTGGAAACTATGATGGATTATCATCAACTGCTAAGGAAAACCTTAGCCATGAAGCAAAAAATGCTGATAAAGCACTCTTGTATATTTTTATCGCAAACTGGGCGATTGTTTCTTTTGTAACATCACTTACTTATGGTACATATCTTTTAGGTATAGTTGGTGGTGGTGCTTTAACAGGTTTAGCATTTCTTGTATATACAATGTTTAAAGGCTCATCAGCTTCGAGAATTATTATGGGTATTCTTATAATGGGATTTCCAATGATTATGATTGAACAACATTTAGGTCGTATTGAGATGCACTTTCATATTTTTGCAGTTTTAGCTGTTATGTCAATCTATAAAGATATTATGCCAACTATCTCAGCTACACTTACTATTGCAGTACATCACTTGTTATTTACATACTTACAGCTTAACAATGTTACAGTTTTTGATACACCTATTATTATATACAATTATGCTTGTGGTTGGGATATAGCATTTTTACATGCTGCTTTTGTTATAGTTGAGGCTGCTGTACTGGTGTATATTATTTATATGATAATGAATCAGTATATTAAATCAATGGGTGTAATTAGTGATGTAAATACTATTACAAAAACCAATGATTTTACTATAGATATTAAACAAGATTCTATTCAAGAGATAGCATTTTCTGAGTTTATTCACTCTTTAAAAGATATTTTAAACACAGCAAAAGTCTCTTCAAATAACACGACAGAGATAGCTCAAAGTATTAATAACTCTAGTAAATCTCTAAAAAATAGTTCTGATAAACAACAATCTTCTATAGTTGAAATAACTAAAAACAGTCTTGCGATGAAAGAACAACTTCATGAGACTAATAGTGAGACATCTATGGCTAAAGAAAAAGTTGATGAGGCAAATCATAATCTTCAAGAGATAGGCTCTAAAATTACCAAATTTACTAGTGATGTTGAGCATACAGCAAATATTGAACATGAGATGTCAACAAAACTAAATGACTTAACTCGTTCGGCTGAAGAGATAAAAAATATATTGACTGTTATCTCAGATATTGCAGACCAAACAAATCTTCTTGCACTTAATGCTGCTATTGAAGCAGCAAGAGCTGGTGAACATGGTCGTGGTTTTGCCGTTGTTGCAGATGAGGTGAGAAAATTAGCAGAGAGAACACAAAAATCACTCAACGATATTCATGGAACTGTTAATATTGTTGTTCAATCTATCAACGATACAAGTGATAGTATGAATACAAACGCTAAAAATATTACAGAATTAAGTGAAGTGTCTCATGATATGCGTAATGTAATTGAAAGCACAGTTGAGATTATGAACCAAACGGCTCAACTCTCAGAAAATTCATCAAAAGCTTTTACTCAAAATATAACTAAATTAGATAGTTTAGTAGGTATGATTCAAAATGTAGAATCTTTAAGTATTAGTGAAGCTAATGATGTAAAAGAGATATTTGACACAATAGACAATCTACTAGCTAGTTCTAAAAAGTTACAAAATGACTTGAATATATATAAAACATAGATTCTAATTGCGATGAAAAAAAAGTATCTTTTATTTGACAACGATGGTGTTTTAGTTGAAACTGAAAAATGGTATTACTCTGCAAATGTAAAAGCTTTATTTGAGATAGATATAAAGCTATCATTTGATGTTTATATGGAGATTATGGCGAGGGGTGGTACTGCTTGGGAAGTAGCAAAAGCTCAGGGTATCTCTCAAAGTATTATCAACCAGCAAAGAGCTAGAAGAGATGTTTATTATAGAGAGTTTATAGATTCAGAGCATATTGAGATAGATGGTGTATTAGAGACTTTAGAGGTGCTAAAAAAAGAGTATAAGATGGGAATTGTGACCACTTCAAGAAGAGTAGATTTTGACCTTATACATAATCAAAGAGAGATTATAAAATATATGGATTTTTCTTTATGTGTAGAGGAATACCCACGCTCAAAACCCTACGCTGACCCATACTTAGCAGGGATGAAAAAGTTTAATGCTAAGAGAGATGAGTGTATAGTGATAGAAGATTCACAAAGAGGTCTCAGTGCTGCTGTGAATGCTGAGATTGAGTGTGTTGTGGTTAAAAATGAGTTCACACTCACACACGATTTATCAAAAGCAAGTTATAAAATTGATAAAATTTTAGAGTTACCTGAACTTTTGGCTAGCCTATAAGAAATTTTTGATTCTTTATCTGTTTGAGACCTATAAAAAATATAGTAAGTGCAAAAAATAGGTAAGTAAATGGTGAAACAGGGACAGCAACTGCTGGAACTGGGACAACCGGGTCTGTAAAAAGTTCTAAAACCTCGGCTGCTGTAAGTTCATGGTCGTAGATTCTAAGGTCATCCATCAGACCTGTATAGAGAGTACCAGGCTCACCACCAACATACAATCTTTTCCCAATACCAAATTTTGCAGCCTCATCTGTATCGACAGCTGTGGCTACCCCATCAATATAAAATATTTCACTATCTGTTGAGGATGAAAATGTAAGTGTAACTAGATGCCAAGTGTTATCATAAATATTTGGAGTGGTGATAATATCTTCTTCATCAAAAGGACCAGGACCATCATAAAAAGCCTCAAGAGTACCATTTTTAGAAAGTATCTCTACTTTTTCACTTGTACTCATTTTTATAAATGTTCTTTGTGTATTTGTCTCAATAGCTTTTATCCAAAAAGAGATAGTTCCAGTACTCCTATTTATATGAAGGTTTGAAGCGTTTTCTAAGTAATTATCAACTCCATTAAAGTTATAACTTCTACTACCTCTTTTTGCTTCTGTACTATAAGTAGCAGCTCCACTTCCAACAACCTCTAAGTGATAAGTATTAATAGAATCATTTAGAATATCTTCAAACTCATACTGTGCAACTAATACAGCATAAAGGGGGTTATGTAAAATAAAAATGAGTGAGTAAAAAACAAAGAATCTTATTTTATTTATATTTTTCATTTTTCCTCTTGATTTGTTGATGTGTAAAAAGTTACAGATGATACCACAATATCTAAGTAATTTTATGAATTGTTATAATAAAAATAATTTTTGATTTCAAAATGTTACAAATACTTATTTAACTCATTTTAATAAGTATTTGATATAATTGCATAAAATAACTACTATAAGGATTCTATATGAAAAGAAGAGATTTCTTTAAAGCTTCTGTTGCTGCTTCTGCTGTGATTCTTGGCTCTTCGGCATCTGCTGGTGTAACTACTCAACCAATAGATTCGCGTAAGGTTTCGAAAATAGCTTTCCCAGAAAAAAGACCACTTATTACATACTCTGATAGACCACCTCTTTTAGAGACACCTAGAGATACTTTCACAAAATCAATCACTCCAAATGATGAGTTTTTTGTTAGATGGCATATGCCGGAGATTCCAACTCACATAGATACTGAGGCATATAGAATCAAAATTAATGGTTTAGTGAATAAAGAGCTTTCTATCTCTCTTAAAGAGTTAAGAGAAGATTATGAACAAGTTGAAGTTACTGCTGTTTTACAGTGTGGTGGTAATTCTCGTTCTGCATTTAAACCAATCGCTGGTGGTATCCAGTGGGGTAGTGGAGCTATGGGTTGTGCAAAATGGAAAGGTGTAAGACTAAGCGACCTTCTAAACCGTGCTGGTGTAGATAGAGAAGCTGTTTGGATTGGTTTTAACGGTAGTGAAACTGCTGCTTATTATGAGACTCCAAACTTTGTAAGAGAGATGAGACTTGATGAGCTTGATGATCATGTTATTGTAGCTTATGAGATGAATGGTGAGGATTTACCATACCTAAATGGTTTCCCAGTTCGTTTAGTTATCCCTGGTCACTACTCTGATAGTTGGATTAAGATGTTAAGTAATATCACTGTAACAAAAGATTACCAATCACTTTTCTTTATGGATACTGCTTATAGAATCCCAGATAATGAGACAGAAAGTGAAACACCAGAGAACAGATTCAAAAAGACTAAACCAATAGACTTTATGAATGTAAAATCTGTTATCGGTTACCCAACAAATGAGACTGTTGTATATCACAACTCTCATGTAGTTGTTCGTGGTGTTGCATGGGATGATGGTCATGGGATTAGAGAGGTTTTAGTTTCTATAGATGAGGGTAAAACTTGGGAGAAAGCGATACTTGAAAAAGATGTTGATCGTTACGCTTTTAGAGCATTTAGATTCCCATTTAAACCAAAAGCTTATGGTAAAGTAACTATCATGGCGAAGGCTATCAACCGTTTAGGTGATGAACAACCATTTGCAAAAGATATCAAATGGAATCACGGTGGATACAAATATAACGGTATCGATACTGTGACAATCCAAGTTCTGTAAGGGGATACGATGATAAAATTATTACTAGTTATGGCTTTAGGTTTTTCAACTCTTTTTGGACAACTAAAAGAGGAAGTTGCAGTTCCGTATATGCCTTATGAGATTAAAATGGGTAAAGGGTTTGATGCTATTCAAGCAAACTGTTTGATGTGTCACTCTTTTGGTTACATCATAAACCAAGGTAGGCAATCTAAAGAGTTTTGGAATCACAAAGTTGTAAAAATGATTAAAGCATTTAAAGCACCTATATCTGAAGAAGATGTAGTAAAAACTACAGATTATCTTTTTGAACACTATGGAAATGGTAAATTAAAATAATCTTTTTTATGCCCTTTTATGGGTATAAATTTATGAAAGAATAAGAGGTTACTTTTATGACAAAATTATTAGATAGTGCTTTTAAAAAAGCTTCTACTTTACCTGAAACAGAGCAAGATATTTTTGCAAAATTTATCATAGATGAGATAAATTCTGAAAAAAAATGGGAAGATTCATTTGAAGAAACTCAAGATTTATTATCAGAATTAGCTGATGGGGCTTTAGATGATTTTAAAAACTATAAAACTGAAGAATTGCATTTAAAATAATATGCTTTCTCATGTAAATCCAAGATGGAAAAAATCTTATAAGAATCTCCCAAAGCATATTAGAAGAGTAGCAAATAAACAATACAAACTTTTTAAACAAGACCCATATCATGCAAGTTTGCATTTTAAAAAAATCCATTCAAGCAAACCAATATTTTCTGCTAGAGTAAATCAAAATTATCGAACTATTGGCATTATAAATGAAAATATAATTATTTGGTTTTGGATAGGTTCACATGATGATTATGATAAACTAATCCAAAATATATAAATCATATGGAAATATTATTAGAAGAACTCTACAAAACTGACCTGCATATAGAAAAATTTCACGATAGAAAAGTGTTTATTGGTGATGAGAGTTATCAGATAAATGGAATCTCTCAAAGTGGTAAAACAAAACTCCTAAAAAACTATCTACTTTCACTCAAAAAAAACTCTTACCTTTATATAGATTGTAACGATATTCGAATCGATATAGATGAACTCAATAAAAATTTATCTAAATTTTGTACTATAAATAAAATAGATGTTCTCGCCCTAGATAATTACAAAACTGAAATAAAATTTGCAAATGTATCTCAACTCATCATCACCTCTGTTAGCCATTTAGATGTTGATAGTTTAATAACTTTGCAACTTTATCCACTTGATTATGAGGAGTTTTTAGCCTATGAGCATAAGTATGATTCTAGTGCTTTAAACCATTTCTTTCAACTTGGTGGTTTACCTGCTATGCACAAGGTATATGCAGATGAGAGAAATATATATATACAAAAAACACTCAAATATGCTTTAGGTGATATGGAGTTTGACATCATCTGTTTGTGTGCAAAAATGATGTCTCAAAAAGTATCTGCTTTTATGATATATGAAAGACTAAAACAAAGTAGAAAAATATCAAAAGATAAACTTTATAAGTCATTTGAAAATCTCTTACAAACAAATTACATCCATCAACTTCAAAAAGTAAATCACTCAAAAGCTACAAAAAAAATATATTTGTGTGACACATCTCTAAGAACAGCTCTCACAATAGATAAACATTTCGGACGCCTTTTTGAAAATATGATTTTTTTAGAGCTTTTAAAATCAAATCAAGAGTGTTATTATGATGATGGAATCGATTTTTATTTGCCAAATAAAGAGGAGGTGATTCTATGTATGCCTTTTACAGATGAGAGAGCTTTGTTCAAAAAAATGGAGCAGATAGAGGCTTTTATATTTTCTTATCAAATTAAAAAAGTTACTGCAATAACAATGAATAAAGAGGGTAGTGTAGCACACCCTTTATCAAAGGTAGAGATGCTACCATTTGATATTTGGGCAATAGGGGATTAGATGGATAAAAAATTATGTGGTATAGATGAAGCAGGTCGTGGACCTATTGCTGGGGATTTGGTTATGGCTGGGTGTATATTGCACTCTGATATTGATGGTTTAAATGATTCTAAAAAATTAACTGCTAAAAAAAGAGAATCTTTGTATCAACTTATTATTAAAGATTCTGAGTATTATGTAGCGAAATTTACACCTAAGCAGATAGATGAGAATGGAATCTCTTGGTGTTTAAAAAGTGGTTTAGAATCAATTATGAAAAATCTCAAGGCACAAGAGTATCTTTTTGATGGAAATACATCGTTTGGTGTAAGTGGTTTAAACACAATGGTTAAAGCTGATGGAAAAGTAGCAGAGGTGAGTGCTGCTTCTATTATTGCTAAGGTAACACACGATAGAGATATTATAGAAGAATCAAAAAGATACCCTGAATATCAGTTTGAAAAGCATAAAGGTTATGGCACTAAACTTCATGTTGAGATGATTAAAAAACATGGGTATTGTGAGATTCATAGAAGAAGTTATAAATTAAAAGCTTTAGAGGCTACACTTTTTTAAAAATATTTATATATTTTATTTTTAAAACTTATATTGTATATAGCTTTGATATAATCTAAAAAATTATATTAGGAAGTTATATGACACAACATGTAGAGAGTATTCAAAGGTTTATTAAAGACGAATCCTTTAGTGGTATTTTACTTTTTTTAGCAACACTATTGGCCGTAATAGTTGCTAACTCAGCTTTAAGTGAAAGCTATTTTGAATTATGGCAAATGGCTCTTGGTGTAACTCTTGGTGGACATACAATCTCTATGGATTTGATGCACTGGATAAATGACGGCTTAATGGCTTTGTTTTTTTTAATGGTTGGGCTAGAGATAAAAAGAGAACTTTTAATTGGTGAGTTATCATCTGTACAAAAAGCTAGTTTTCCTATAATCGCTGCTATTGGTGGGATGATTATTCCAGCTTTAGTATATATATCGTTTAATATGGATGACCCCAAAGGTTTTGGGATTCCTATGGCTACAGATATCGCATTTGCCTTAGGTATTTTGATGCTGTTGGGTAAAAAAGTAAACCCTGCATTAAAATTATTTCTCGTAGCTCTTGCTGTTGTGGATGATTTGGGTGCTGTAATAGTTGTTGCAACTGTTTATACAAATGAGATTCACGCTGAGTACTTTTTACACGCTGGTGTTGTATATGCTCTTATTTGGGCTTTAAACCTCAAAAAAGTAACAAGACTTATGCCTTATCTTCTTTTAGGAATCGCTTTATGGATTTTTATCCACTCTATTGGTGTTCATGCAACTATCGCTGGTGTTCTTTTAGCTTTTGCTATCCCTATTAGCTCTAAGGTTGATGAAAAAGAGTTTATTCAGACAACTAAAGAATCAGTGGATGAGTTTGAAAAGCATATTGACACAATACCAATTCTAAATCATCATCAGATAGATGCACTAGAAGATATTGCATACAACTACGACAAAGTACAAAACCCTTTAGTAAAGTTAGAACACCAGCTTCACGGTCTCTCAGCTTTTGTGATTATGCCACTTTTTGCATTCTCAAATGCTGGTGTTGTTCTTGATTTTTCAGCTGTTTCTCAAAATATGATGATTGTTGTTGGTGTTGTTTTAGGTCTTATAGTTGGTAAACCTATTGGAATCGTTGGATTTACATATTTGGCAGAAAAATTAAAAATAGTGAAAAAACCTGATGATTTAGGTTGGGATGAGATTATTGCTGTTGGTTTCTTAGGTGGGATTGGATTTACTATGTCTATATTTATCACACAACTCGCTTTTATAGACCAAAGTATGGTAGCTGCTGTAAAGATTGGTATCTTCTTCGCTTCTTTTATAGCGGGAATTATTGGTGTATTATTGATTCTTAATGCACACAAAAATAAAAGTGTATAGTTTTGATTCATAAAGTAAAAAAATATGCAACAACAAATACTCTTGTTCTTTTAGGAATCGTTTTAGGTGCTTTATTTGGTAGTTTTTTTCCAGAGATAGCACTCCAACAAAAAGTGATAGGTGTTATGTTTATCTCTTTTTTAAAGATGTTAGTTGTCCCTTTAGTATTTGCTAGTATTTTTGTAGCGATTCTTGGTTTGGGCTCAATTGAGCATCTAAAAAATATAGGGCTAAAAACAATCGGTCTGTATCTTTTAACAACAGCTTTATCAGTAACTACAGCTATAGTTGTTATGAATATTGTTGGGATTGGTGAGGCTGTGAGTAATGCAGGATTAGCGTATGAAAAAGCGAGTACGATTGCACCTTTTTCATTTGAAGCTATGATTCTGAGTTTTATACCTACAAATGTATTCGCATCTTTGAGTAATGGCTCTATGATGCAAATAATTGTATTTGCTATACTTTTTGGTGTAGCTTCTTTGTACCTAAAACCACAAGAGAGAGAGCCTTTAGAGAATCTGTTTAATGCAGTTTCAGAAGCTATGTTAAAGATGGCTGGTTGGGTTATTTTACTCACCCCTATAGGTGTTTTTTCACTTATCTCTTATGTGATTGCAGAGCAGGGAATCGATGTGGTTTTAGGGCTGTGGAAATATATGCTTGTAGTTGTGGGTGTACTTGTTTTTCACGCTATTATTACCCTTCCAGCAGTTTTGGCTTATTTTGGAAAAGTGAATCCTTTTAGATACCTCTCAGATGTAAGAGAAGCTCCTATTATGGCATTTTCAACTGCTTCATCAGCTGCAACTCTGCCAGTATCTATGCGAGTTTCAGAAGAGATGGGAGATGTGAGTAAAAAAACAGCCTCTTTTGTTTTACCTCTTGGGGCGACTGTATCGATGGATGGGACGGCAGCGTATTTGACTGTAGCTGTTTTGTATATCGCAAATTTAGCTGGAGTTGATTTGAGTTTTGGTGATCAGCTTTTACTAGGAATCACAGTTGTGGCACTTAGTGTTGGTGTGGCTGCATTACCAAGTGCATCTTTAGTGATGATGGTTGTGATTCTTAACCAAGTTGGATTACCTGTGGAGTATATGGCTCTTATAGTTGCAGTGGATAGAATCTTAGATATGTGTAGAACTTCACTTAATATCACCTCTGATTTAGTTGTTGCTAAAATAGTTGACCAGATGGAGAAACGGAGATAAAAATGAAATATTTTTTACTCCTATTTCTAATAATATTCACTTTAAATGCAAAGGATAGGGATATGAATATTTATGATTTTAATGTAGTTGATATTGATGCTAATGAGATAAGTATGAGTAAGTACAAGGGTAAAGTTTTACTTATTGTAAATGTTGCAAGTGAGTGTGGTTTTACACCTCAGTATGAGGGATTGGAAAAACTATATCAAACTTACAAAGAGCAAGGTTTTATGGTTTTAGGATTCCCATCAAATCAGTTTGCTCAACAAGAACCTGATTCAAACGGAAAAATCAAATTCTTTTGTCAAGGTACTTACGATGTTCATTTTGATATGTTCTCTAAAATTGATGTGAATGGAGAAAATAGTTCACCACTTTATAAATTTCTTAAAGAGGAACAGGGTGGTTTTTTAGGTATCGATTCTATAAAATGGAATTTTACTAAGTTTTTAGTTGATTCTAATGGGAAAGTTATTGATAGATATGCTCCATCTACCAAGCCTAAGAGTATTGAAAGTGATATTGTGAAATTGTTAAAATTTGAGAAGTAAAACTGTAAATGAAAGAATTAAAATACCTAAGCCATTACCCAGAACAAACTAAAGAGCAAGTTTTGAAGCTTATAAAAGCTGAAAAATTAGAATCGCATCTTTTAAAAAAATACCCATCATCTCATACAATCAAAAGTGATAAGAATCTTTTTACTTATGCAACAGATTTAAAAAATCAGTTTATCAAAAAATCATCTCCTCTGAGTAAGGTGATGTTTGATGGAAAAATAAATGTGATTCATAATGCTTTGGGAACACACCATTTTGTGTCAAGAGTTCAGGGCTCAAAACTTAAAGCAAAAAATGAGATAAGAATCGCTTCGATATTTAAAAGTGTACCAGAAGATTTTTTGGAGATGATAGTGGTGCATGAGTTAGCTCATTTTAAAGAGAAAGAGCATAACAAAGCATTTTACAAACTATGTGAATATATGCAGCCCTCATATCATCAAGTAGAATTCGATTTAAGGCTTTATCTTACTTGTATAGATATGAATGGGAAGTTTGAAGTGTGGAACTAGTTAAGTGTTTCTATATTGATGAGTTCGATTCTCTCACAATCTTTTTTGAGAAGTTTTTTTGCCGTTGCATCCTCTTCAGCTAAAGATAAAATATCCGCAAAATCATCTTTAGAGACTTCAAATGTGTGTAACTCTTTAATAGTTTCTATTTTAAAGCTATTCTGAGAATCACTTGAGTGGAGATTGATATTTCTAAACCCTTTAGCGAATTCACTTTTAATAACTTTTACCACTTTTTCGTTTAAAAGTAGTTCATTGATTGTAATCTCTTTGTTTAAGTCTGCATTGCAGAGTATTTTATAAGTAACCATAATTGTGCCATCCATTTATATTCCTTTAGAAATTTAAATAGATTTTAGCCACAATTGATATAAAAATTAGATTTATGACAAATTGTCATCTTTTAAAGCAAATTTTTCAATTAACGGCATCACTTCATTTGTAAATTTAATTGAAAACATAATTTTATTATCTACTTTATAATGATCTATAAACTGAATATATTTACTTGAAGAGGAGAGATTCTCTTTAGAACTATTGTATCTTTTTTCATCGAGAGTATGGTTTTTTTCTATGTCATCAACAACTATTGCTACTTCAATATTATTAATCCCTAAAATTATCATCTGCTCAAAAGAGTGTGTTAGTTTTTCAATATTATCTCTTAGTGTGTGCAAGCCTTTAATTGTCTCTTGTGCGTTATTTTTTATAGAATCTATCTTTTCATCAATACTTAAATTTTCATCATCACTATTATTTAAATAACAAGCACCATTGAGATGTAAAGCATTATGTTGTTCAAGAAGCTCTTTTTTTAAAATATTAACATAACCATAGTTATTACATTTAAGACACTCAAGAGTGCTATCTATCCATTGACCTAGCATACATTTATGTGGGTCAAGTGCCTTTGTAAATTTTTCTCCAGTTCGTAAAGAGTGTTCAAAATCTTCTACCCATGAAATATGTTGCCCTTCGACATCTCTTAGTAAAGACAATTGTGTATCAGCATAAGGTGTGAATCCTAACAAAGCTCTAATACTTACCACTGGAACTATTTTATTTTTATGGCTAATAATCCCCTCTATATATTTCGAAGAGTTAGGTAAATCATCAGGTTTTTTATATGCAATAAGTTCTTTAATATGTCCATTATCTATAAGATAATTTTGATTATTAACTACTATTTCTAAAAAGTCCATTCATTCACCTATTATTAATTTTTGCGATTATATCTTGAATGGATTTATAAGTTTATGAAATAACACACTTACATAGGTAAAAAGGTTTTATACCTATGTAAGTGTGTTATTTCTAAACTATTTTGCGGGTTTATTACTTTTTATCGGCGAAATGATACTCTTGTGTTTCTTTAAGATTACTACATGGCTGTAACATACCATAAAGTTCAAAGTCCCTTCCACCTGCATGACAGAGTGTATTGCCTGTTTCATCAAGAAAAATAAACTGTTCATATTTATGATCTTCTTTTTTAATATAAGGTGAAAAAACAACATACTTTGCTTGTTTGAGTGTTGTGCAACGCTCACATTCACTTTTATATTTATCACATGAGTTATCAACGCGTTTAATCTCTAATACTTCTGATTGAATTGTATCCTTAAGTACTTTGAGTAAATTAGGCAACTCATCTTCAATATTAATATATTTATCTACAGTATTCATAATATTCCTCCGTTTTTGACATTATATTAGTGCAAACTACTTAAGAGTTTACTTTGATTTCATGTTAAAATTCTTTTTTAGACTAAATTGAAGAATATATTATACATGATTATATCTCTCTTTTAGGCTCACTATAAAAATATCCTTGCGTATAATCAATTCCTAATTCATTTACTTTATCTAGAATAGATTGAGTTTCAACAAATTCTGCAATTGTTTTCATATTCATTTTTTTTGCAAACTCTACGATAGTTGATACAACCATTTGAGCATCTTTATCTTTATCTATATTTTTAATCATAGAACCATCAATTTTTATGTAATCAGCCTTTACTTTCATCAGATATTCAAAATTACTATATCCAGTTCCAAAGTCATCTATTGCTATTTTAGAGCCATGTGATTTTATTTTATCAATAAAGATAGCTATCTGTTCAAAATTTTCAATTGATTCAGATTCAACGATTTCAAATACAACTCTATTACCTATTTGATAACTCTCAAGCATATCAAATATAAATGTTTTTATATCTTCATTGATAATATCTTCAATTGTAAGGTTTACTGAAAACTCTTCATCTCTATTTTGAAACATATCAAACGATTTTTTAATCATCACTTTTGTAATATCTGAATAGTGTTTTGTAGTTTTAGATATCTCCAAAAAGAAGTAGGGTGATACAAGTTTTCCATCATCTTCTAACCTTACTAGTGCTTCATATTTTTCCCATTTTTTTGTTTTATTATTTACTATTGGCTGGAATACTGGTACGAAATTATCTTGTTCTAAGCCATCTTTTATCTTTTTAGCCCATTTCATATTGTTTTGGTACTGATCGTTTAGAGATATAAAATCACTATAAACTACTATGTTCTTTTTCTCTTTTTTTGCAACTTTGAGAGCCATATCTGCAGTTGTATGTATTTTTGATTTATTTTCAAAAGATATAGCAGTACTAAGATTTAAATATATCTCTTCACTCTCAAGCATGATTGGTGCAGTAGCAATCAATGAAGTTATTTGAGTTATCTTATCAATAAAAATTTGTTTTTCTACATTTTGATTAAAAATAACATACTCATCCCCTTGAAGATGGTAGAGATTATAGTCTCTATCGTTTTTTAGTTTATTGAGATGCAATCCAAGGTTTCTAATTACTATATCACCTTTTTCATGTCCATAAAAGTCATTTATTTGAGAGAATCTATCTATATTTACAATAGCAAGTGCTGGTCTTATACTATTTTTTATGTCGTTATTTAATTTATATCTATTTCCAAGACCTGTTAAAGTATCAGTATTGGCAGCATTATCTAAAGCTTGTTGTTGATGAATCATCTTAGTTATATCATGTCTTATAGCTATATATTCAACTATATTGTCTTTTTCATCTAAAATTGGTAGTATCGATATATCTACCCAATAGTCACTACTTTTACCTCTGTTTTGCAGTACCCCTTTCCAAACTTTTTTTGCTTTAATAGTCTCCCACAAATTTGCAAAAGTCTCTTTTTTATTTGATGGATGTCTTAATAAACTATGGGGTTTACCCATCGCCTCCTCTTTTGTATATCCTGAAACTTTACAAAAATTATCATTAACATAGATTATATTGCCTTTTAAATCTGCTTTACTAACTATACTTGATTCATCCATTGCTAGTTGGTGTGATTTTAAAAATGCTACATTTTTTTCTAGCTCTTTGTTTGAATCTTTTAGTTTATCATTTGTAGAATCTATTTTATCAAGTATTTTTTCAAACCCATATTTTATAGTTGCAATAAATATTAGATACAAAAGTAAAGCAAAAATTATTATTTGGATAATAGTTTCATCAAAATGTTTAGTTATGGTTGAAACATCATTAAATATTAATGTTTTTGCACTAATTTCACCTTTGAAATCAAAATGTTCTAAAAGATAAACTTCATATATTTTGCCATCTTTTTGAATCTTAGTATTTGTGTTTAAGTCATAATCTTGAGGAAGGTGATTTATGAGATTTTTTTCTGTTAAGTTATTGCTTTCCAATCTAAAATTAGCAATTAGTTTTTTACTTTTATCTATATGGTTTTTATCATATATTTTTACCTCTTTTGCAAAAATTGCACCAGATACATTATGTACATTTTTCATCTGTTTTAGTACAAAATCAGGTTTAATTCCTATCTCTACAGCACCGATATACTCCTCTTTGTAAAATATAGGTAGCATTATTCTATACCCTAAAAGATTTACCCCAGCCTCAAAAGATGAGATATCTTTTTGATATTTGTGCATATATGTACACATCGCTCTTCTTTTAGCAATATCATCATCAAAATGTTGGGGATTATGTACTCGAAGAAGTGATAATCCATCAGGTTTGTGAAAGTGCAAAACCTTTATACTTTTATTCTCTTTTTTTATATTTTTATATTCTTGTTCTACAAGAGAATAAAGTTTTAATCTGTCTTGATTTTTTATTGCTTCTTTTACTCCTTGAGAGTTTATTATCCCCTCTAACTTACTTTTATAAAGTATATTGTAATTATAAAGTATGTTGTTAAAAGCGCTAATAGTCTCTTTTTTTAAGAGATTTTCCTCTCTTAGAAGATCTTTTTGTTCTGAAAAATATATTCTTATTAAGAGTAAAGATATAAAGATACCTAAAGAGACCGATACAAATAATAATACTTTGTTTTTTGTACTTAAATTTTTAAACATTTTATTTCCTTTTTATTCTGCTACTACTTTATTTCTACCAGATTCTTTTGCTTTGTAGAGTAAATCATCAGCCTGTTTATAGATTGTGTCATCACCATCCATATCTTTAGCACTTTTACATATAAGACCCATAGAAGCTGTTACATATAAACTAGCACTATTTCCAGAATGTTCTATTTTAAGATTCTCTATATTTTCTCTTACTATATTTGCAAAAGTAAGAGCGTTATTTTTATTTGAAGCTTTAAAAAGTATTCCAAACTCCTCACCACCAAGTCTAAAACAAATATCATCATCTCTATGTAAAGAATCTTTCATAGATTTTGCTACTTTTATAAGTACATCATCACCCATTTGATGCCCATAGGTATCGTTATATTGTTTAAAATGGTCTATATCCATAATCAAAAAGCATAGTAGCTCATGTGATCTTTTAGAGGTTTGTATTATGTTTGGAAATACATCATTAAAATGTCTTCTATTGTAGATATTTGTTAAACCATCTGTTATAGATATAAGCTCAATTAATTTTTTATCAGTAATATCTTGTCTAATTGCAGTATAACCTACTTTTACATTTTTCTCATCATATATAGGTGCTATTGTTGCTTCAACCCAGTAGTATTTACCATCTTTTTTTCTATTTTTTATCTCACCATGCCATCTTTTGTTTTGAGAGATTGTACTCCACAAATCTTTATATATTTTTTTATCCATGTCAGGGTGTTTTACAATACTATGATTTTTTCCTAGAAGCTCCTCTTTAGTATAACCACTAATATCACAAAAAGATTGAGATACATAAGTTATATTTCCTTGAAGGTCTGTTGTTGATGTAATTATATTTTTATCTATAAGGTTAAGATATTCTTCTATCTCTTTTTCTTTCTTTTTCCTTTGTGAAATATCTTCTGCTATCCCTATATAACCGATTGTATTATGAGAAATTGGGTCTGTAAGTTTAGTGATATTTAGCATAACTGGAAACTCTTTTGCTGCTTTTGATACATATATCCACTCATCAAGATTCTCAATCCCAATGTCCGTTTTAAAAGTAAACACTTTAAAGCCTGGTTCTAACTTTATCCCTTGCTCATTTGCATATTGTTTTGCTCTTTGAATAACTTGCTTTTTTTGATGAAAAAGTGCTGGAGTGTGTATCCCTACAACTTCATTGGAGTTATATCCAAGTAAATCTTCTGCTTTTTTATTAAAAAGAGTTATTGTTCCATTTAGGTCTGTAGTGATAATAGCATGTCCAGAGTTTAACAAAATAGCATCTGTAAACTCTTTATTCTTTTTTAATTCAAGATTAGTCTTTGCAATGGATGTAACTTCCCTATTAAACTCTACATAAAGATAGTATAGGATTGTTATATAAGCTAAAAGTCTCAAGAAGTGCCAAAGCCACCATTGCATATCCCAAACAACTGATGATACAAATAATATACCAGCAATACCAAAAAGCATAGTGACACCAGCAAATAAAAGTTCATCAATATTTTGTGTTTTTATATACTCTTTTAAAAATTTTATTGATGCAATAAAAAATCCTATGCCACCTATAATATTGAGTGTATTTGCAGTTGTGCTAAATGTTTTATCTTCATTGAGCATTGCAGGAACTATACTTGGAAATAAAACAGATACAAGGGAAAAAGTTACTGCAAAAGTAACAGCAGCAATAGGTAGGATTTTGTAAGTTTTTAAAGATACTCTTGTATCTTTAATCCAGACACTTATAAAAAATACTCCACCAAAAAACACTGCAGTTGAGTGTAACCAAACAAACATTTTTCCTGGGGATACAAGACCATGTAATATATCTATAATTCCCATTATTAAAAGTGCTACCGATGTATAGTTAAAGTGAGTAAGTGTAATTTTTCTTTTATACTTTATAAAAAATATCATAGATATTACGATAGCTATAACTCCACCTGAAACTTCAAGCCCTGAGTGTAGTAACAGATTTTCTATTTTTTGAGTATAGATATTATTTATAATAGCACCTGAAACTATTGGAAAAATAATTGTGAGTGCAATAATTAATAGAATGTTTGTTTTTGTAGTATCATTTGACATATTCATAACCTTTATTTATATTTTATATATTAACAGAGAAAAGATAAATTGAATCTTTATAAAAGTTCGTATCTATCTCTCCCATTATTTTTTGCTATGTACAAGGCATCATCTGCTCTTTTTTGTATAGATTCTTCATTGTCCCCATCTTGATATGTTGTTAGTCCAAATGAAACAGTTACTTTAGGTACAGGGCTAAAAGAGACTTTCGCTATCTCTTTTTGAAGTTTTTGTATTAAAAGTTTTAACTGTTTAATATCTGAACCATTGGCTATTATAACAAACTCTTCACCACCCCATCTTGCAAATATATCATCTTCTCTTATGTATCTCTTTATGCAGTTCGAGATTATTTGCAATACCTTATCTCCCACTTGATGCCCATAAGTGTCATTAACAGCTTTAAAGTGGTCTATATCAAGCATCGCAAAACTAAAGTTTTGATTATATCTTTTTGCACTATTTATTTTTTTATGTAACTCTGTTTGAAAATATCCTCTATTATATATGTTCGTTAAAGTATCATGAATCGAGATATATTCTAACTCTTTTTTATCTGTTATATTTTCTCTATATGAACTATAACCTATCTTTTTGCCATCCTCATCAAAAAGTGGGTCTATGGTGATTTTTATCCAGTATTCACCTTTTTCTTTTGTGTAGTTTTTAATCTCACCTATAAACTGTTCATCTTTATCTAAAGTTTCCCACATACTTGTATAAAACTCTTTAGCTGTATTTGGATTTCTAAACAGAGAGTGGTTTTTACCTACAAGTTCAGATTCTTTATAGCCACTTAACTCTTCAAATGCTTTTGATACAGATGTAATTTTTCCATCTAGGTCTGATGTTGTATAAAGTACAGCTTTGCTGATAACTTTTTGTAGTCTCTCTAGCTCTTGCGCTTTTTTACTGATTTTTTGTTCCATCTCAAGTTGATTTGTGATATCTCTTACAACAGCAATCATATACTCATCACCATTTTGGATATAACTAAGATTTGCTTCTATTGGAAATTTTGAACCATTTTTTCTTATGTGTATCCCTCTGCTTGTTAAGAAATGCTTTAGCTTTAAGTCTCTAGTATATTCTTCCCAATTGAGTGGCTCATCTTTAGGCATTGATTCTCTTATCTCAAAGATTGATTTTGATAATAACTCATTTTTTTTATAACCCATCATTAAAGAAGCTCTTTCATTTACATCTACAATAAGAGCATCTCTCAATCGAAT
>Ga0193965_1000190_pt1 | contig 21406 bp, 23 predicted proteins | sample FB_8_MG_FD_140330 | JGI IMG/M metagenome (GOLD analysis project Ga0193965, IMG submission 140330) | Microbial mat bacterial communities from the Broadkill River, Lewes, Delaware, United States - FB_8_MG | ecosystem: Environmental > Aquatic > Freshwater > River > Microbial mats | place: USA... | reverse complement strand
ATCTAATAGATTCCCATTTTGGTCAACATACCAAAATGCATCCCGAGTTGTTTGTAAAATTGTCTGAAGTTGATCACGCTTCTCTTGTAATTGCTTCTGAATTTTTATAAGATCTGTAAGATCTTGAGCAATAACTAAGATACGATCCTTCCCATCTGCAGTTTTAAATGGTTTTTTAATGGATCTAAAATGGTGTATCTCATTTGTAGTTGCATCTTGGGAGTCTTCATATACTATTTCCATCTTCCCCTTAGCCATTATGTCGAGAACGTTTTTTCTCATAAACTCACTTAGCTCATGAGGCACCCCAAAGTCACTATTATCTTTACCAATCATTAGTTCTGGCTTTGTATCATAAAGATTTGCCAGTGCTTCATTTGTTAATACAAATTTAGCATTTTCATCTTTTACTACTAATATATCTGGAATCTGATTTATTACTGTGTTGAGTAAAGATTCTTTTTCCTCAAGTAATTTACGATTTTGAAGCTCTTGGGTTTTAATTTCTTGGGTTTCTAAGTAACTGCTGATATAACCTGCAAGTATACGCATACCTGCTACAATTATCAAAGATGACTCTAGTGGTTCCCTACTAACCAAAACAATTAAACCTAAAGAGTTCCCCTTACCATCATCGATTGGTTCTCCAATGTAGCCTTGAGCATCAAGCTCTTTTAAATCATGGTCTTGAGGAAATAGCTCTTGTACGCGATCTAAATAACATTTATGGTCATGATTGACAACATTTTGACATGGTGTACCTACAAGTTCATACACATAGCCTGGTTCAAGATGTGAACCATCAAGATAAGCTGCTATAACTTTCACTTTTGAAGAAGTATCATTAAGAAGTGCTACATGTACATAGTCTATTCCAAAGTGTTTTGCCGCAAACTCTACAACAGTTTCCAAAATGTCACCATCATGATGTTGTGAGACAAAGTCAGCAATTGTGATGATAAAGTCAACATCGTAAGATACTTTCTCAAGATCTAAACTCTCACATACATGCTCACTTTTCATTACAAACCCTTTTCTATTACTGTTTGTTTACATCTTCTTTTTGAAAAATATGATCAAACAAACTCTCTAAAGTAAAATAATTATAACTAACTTTCCTTCTTACAAATATAAAAATGTATAATACTATGAACTTTTTTTCCTAACTCATAAACAATCTATGTCTTTAGTAAAATTTTTGCTTAATGTCCAACAAGTAGTGTATGAAATCAATCAAAACTATATCTTAAATCAAATTTAAAAATTATTATCTAAAAATCTTTAACAAGTTATAGTTAATTTAATTGATGAATAAACTTGTAATTAACATAAACTGGTATTCTTTTTTCCCTTTTTAGGGACTTTCAATAATTTTTTTTATTTTCAAAATATTGCAATATAAGTCTCAATGTATAGCAACTCATTATATAATAAAATTTTATATATAACTTCTTATGATTTATACTTTATTTTACTGTATTTTAAAAGTTATATCTAAATATTCTAAGAAATTTCAGTCTGATTAGTTAAAATTTTCATCAACAGCCATCCGTGAAGATTAATTTATTCCCGTTTGAGCCAAATATACATTTAGGAGAGAACAATGCCAAAACAAATGATAGAGATAGCTTCAATTAGATTACCAAATACAAGAACTGGAGAGATAAGTATTGCACATATTGGAAAACCATATGGTGAATTTAGTAGTCCTGTTGTAAGTATAGCAATATCATTAGAGGGTGATGATGATCATGACTGGAAAGTACATATTCCTTATGAAAAATTAGAGGATGTTATAAAGGCACTTCAAAAAGCTCACGATATGAATGAAACATTGCCTCGTAATGATAAACATTACCTTGATCTCAGTGCAGAGATTGGTGGCGGAGCTTAAGTCGAATAAATGTATTGGTATTATTAGACTATAATAGTACCAACTATAACCCATTACCCCACATATGTAACTTACGTGCAGTTATCAAGTCATACTCTGGAAGTATGTCTATATAGTTTGCTGCACGATACTCATGTGTATCTAACTGCTCTAAAACTGTCTCAATATCCATAAGACCTTTTTTTTCCATTATAATCACTTCAGAGTTATTTGCTAATGTAGTATAGGCAGTTTTAAGTAAAGCACTCTGATTATGATGTTGTAAAAAAATATCTTTAAAAATCACTATATCATTGTCACGTGGCAATGCACGAAATGGATGCACAAAGTTTTTAATATGTTGTATGTTTGCTAAAGGATAATTATCAATTATATCTAAAGGCTCTTCATCTTGATAAAGAGCTATTCGAAGTTGGGCATCTTTAGAGTTAAGTAGTTCATAAAGTGCTGTTGTTGTATCATCAGTCTGAGTAGTTACTTGAATATAATGATTTCCAGGATAAGGATTAAATAACTCTAAAAACTGTTTTAAATCAGACATAAAAGAGGCTTCTTAATATGGAAAATCGTGCAGTTCTCTAAATAGATATGCCTCAACTATATCATCTATACTTCTTTGCATTGGAGCTATCAAAGCCATCATGCTAAGCTCCATAAATGGCATAGGGTTTTCATTTTTATCCGTTAAAACCACTACATTAGAAAAATTTTCAAATCCATCATATTTATCTGCGTGTAATATCTCTACAACCTCACCATCTTCTATTAGCATCTGTGCCCATATTTTAGCATCAGATACTTTTGTTAAAGAGGCTTCTTGAACCTCTTGTGTATCCATCGGTAATAGTATGTACATTAATCAACTTTACTCATATCTAATTTAAGTGCATCATTGTCCATAATATCGATATCTTTTCTTAAAACTGCAGATGCTATCTCTTTTGCATCATCAAGTGAATGCATCTTATATGTTCCACACTGATAAAGATTTAATTCTGGAATATCCTTTTGCTCTTTAACATTTAAAACATCCTTCATAGATGCTTCCCAAGCCTCTGCAACCTTTTCTTCACTGGGTTTACCAAGTAAAGACATATAAAAACCTGTACGACATCCCATAGGAGAAAGGTCAATTATCTCTACATCTTTTGAATTTAAATGATCACGCATAAAACCTGCAAACAAATGCTCTAAAGTATGAATACCCTCTTGAGATAATATCTCTTCATTTGGTCTTACAAAACGTAAGTCAAATACTGTGATATCATCTCCCGATGGCGTCTTCATCCCCTTAGCTTTACGAACTGCTGGAGCTGGCATAATTGTATGATCTACTGTAAATGAATCGAGTAATGGCATAATATATTCCTTAATTTTATTAGTCTTGTAGTTGTGCTAACTAAAGTTATTTTGTTGTGTGTATTTTATCGTTTTTTGATTTAGATTTGTTGAAGCAGTAAAGTTAAATTAGGAATCTCGTTGGAAATAAAAATTAGAAGATTATATTATTTAAAATCCAAGATTTTAGATTTTATGTAGATTGTGCAAAAACTGGAATATAGGCTAGGCTAATAGCCTGCCGTTTCCAGATTTTGTGCAAGATGCATGAAAGCTAGAAGTTTTTAAACGCGAGCTTCTTCACGGCGATTTAGATATGCCCAGTTAGCATCCACACGCTCTTGCCACTCTTTAATTAAGTATTTGTACTCATCTTTAAACAGATGTTTAAAACGTCCTTGAGCAGCTAAGTACTCCTCAACAGGAACAACATTTTTTGGTCTGTAAGTAATATTTAACTCTCTACCATCAATAATCTCATATAATGGGAAAACTAATGAATCTGTTGATAAATCAGTTAAAGCCATTGTATCTTTAGGATCAAATTTCCACTCAGTTGTACAAGGTGAAACAGCATTAATAAATACTGGACCATCTACAGAAAAACCGTGTTGAATTTTCTTTACCATATCTTTCCATTTATTAGGAGCAACTTGCGCTGCATATGGAATGTGATGTGCTGCCATAATTGACATCATATCTTTTTTGTTTTGTTTCTCACCATATGAGTGAGTACCCGCTGGAGTTGTAGTGTTACTACCACCAATTGGTGTAGATGATGAACGTTGTCCACCAGTATTTGCATATACTTCATTATCAAGAACTACGTGCATGATGTTATGACCACGTTCCATACAACCAGAGATCCATTGGAAACCGATATCGTAAGAAGCGCCATCACCTGCAAAAGATACAAACTTAGGATTACGATCAGGTTGCTTTAGACGACCTTTTGTTTTAAGCGCTTTATACATTGATTCAGCACCTGCTACAGCAGTTGAACCATTTTCAAAACCAATATGAATCCAAGAAGCATCCCATGAAGTGTAAGGATAAACAGCTGTACAAACCTCAAGACATCCTGTTGACGCTGAGAGAACCAAATCATCATTCGTTGCATTTAGTACTTCACGAACAATGATAGAGTGTGCACAACCTGGACATAAAAGATTCGCACCTTCAAAACGGTCAGCCGATGTTGAAAACTCTTTTAAATTTTTAACTTTTTTCATTTCACCCATAGTTTTCTCCCTATAAAAATGATAATTTCGGTCCACGAACACCGATAAATTGTTGTAATGGAGTAGTTACTTTACCAGCATCTACGTTAGCTTGTAACTCTGTGAACAAATCAACTAAATGCGCTTTTGTTAAGTCACGACCACCAAGACCATAAATCTTACCAGAAAGTAAAGGGCGGTGAGCTTGATTATAAAGTGCACCTGCAATCTCGTTAAATAACATACCACAAGTTCCACCAGGAGCAGAACGATCTAATGTAGCTAAGGCTTTAACATTAGAAAGCGCTTCTTGAATCTCAAAGAATGGGAATGGACGAACTACACGAATCCCAACAACACCAGCTTTTATACCTTTTTCTCTCATCTCACCTGCAACTTCACGTGCAGTCTCAACTGAGGTACCCATACAAATTACAGCTACATCAGCATCATCCATATTATATTTTTCAACAATATTGTATTTACGCCCTGAAAGCTTTTCAAACTCATCAAATGCAGTTTGAATCTTAGGAAGTACAACTTTCATAAGGTCGTGATGTTGACGAGCTTTATGCTCAAAATGCCAATCCTCTTCAGTCTGAACACCATGCGTTACCGGATGTTCAAAGTCAAGCATATCATTCATAGCCTTGTAATCACCAACAAATCCATAAGCATCATCATCAGCAAGAGTTGTAACACCTTGTGCAGTATGAGAAGTCATAAAACCATCTTGGTGAACCATAGCCGGTAAACGTACATCATGGTCTTCAGAAACTTTAAAAGCTACAAAGTTTAAATCGTAAGCATCTTGAGGACAGTATGAATCAAACTGAATCCAACCAGAATCACGACCAAGGTACATATCTGAATGATCGCCATTAACATTAAGTGGAGCAGCAAGTGCACGATTAACAACATTTAAAACGATTGGTAAACGCATACCTGAAGCTTGATAAAGAGTCTCTACCATTAAGGCAAAACCTTGTGAAGATGTAGCAGTAGCTACACGTCCACCAGCAGCAGCAGCACCAATACATGCTGACATTGCAGCATGCTCAGATTCAACCATTACATATTCGCCTTCAATATAGTTATCAGCCTTAAATTTAGCATAACCTTCAACAATAGGAGTTGATGGAGTAATTGGATATGCAGCAACAACATCTACTTGACACTGTCTTAAAGCTTGAGCAGCTGCAAAGTTACCATCCCATACTTCAATATCTCTTAATTCCATTTTATCAAATGCCATTATTTTGTCTCCTCTTTTGCAGGCCATTTTGCTAACTCTGCTTCTTCTTCTGCTTGTTCTGGGAACATTAAAAGTGATTTTGGATTTGTAGGACAAACCTCAACACAAATTCCACAACCTTTACAGTGATCCATATCGATACCAATCATTTTCTTATCACGAGAGATAATTGACATATCGGGACAATAAACCCAACAAAACTGACAATCGATACAATAATCCTTTGCAAAAATTGGTTTTTCAATTCTCCAATCAGCTACACTTGCTGAAAAAGAGTTATTTTGTGAATATGCACGATCTTCTTGAAGAGTACCTGCGATATCATCTATTTTTCCGTCAAATGAACGAAGCATAGCTCCTATTTCAAATTCATCCCAATTTCTTTTTGGCATTTACAGCTCCTTACTTTACTTCATCATATGCGCGTTGAATTGCAATCATGTTCGCATCGATAATTTTTTGAGGTAGTTTTCCAAGTATTCTTACCATACTATCTTTGAAAAATTCTATATCATACATCTCAGAAACTTTCATAAATGCACCAAGCATTGGTGTATTTGGAATTGGACGGCCAATAGTTTCTTGAGCTATTTTAATACAATCTACAGTGTAGACTTTTTTATCTGCTAGTTTTGGTTGTGCAGCTTTTAACTCATCTGTACTCATGTGAGTAGTAATGATATAAACTGTGCTCTCTTTGTGATTAATAGTCACATCAGATGTAAATACTAATGCAGGATCGATAACGAATACGTAATCTGGTTCCATATACTTTTCATGATTCATAATCACAGCATCATCAACACGGTTATAAGCTGTCATTGCAGCTCCACGCTTTGCTGATCCATAAAATGCAAAAGCTTGTACATGCTTACCTGTTGTAGAAATAACATCCGCTAAACCTTTAGCACCTGTTACAGCACCTTGACCAGCACGACTATGCCATCTGATTTCTAGCATAAATTCTCCTTAAAATCTTTATAGAAACTTTTTATGTTTTCTATCAATAATATTTATACGTATTTTAAGCTACAAGCACTTAAATATAGCTTGAAAACCACATTGAGCCTCTAACAAAGCCTATAAAGTGTGTGATTTCTGCTCTTTGCTTAAATAATCTATCGCCTCTAAGGCATCATCAAAAATAATATCTGTAAACTCTTTCATTACACTTTTAGAATCATACCCACTTAATACACCAATAGAATTTACCCCCGCATTTCTGGCGGATATAAGATCTAATTTTGTATCACCTATCATCCATACATGATCTTTTTTTTCATTATGACCTATAGCTTGAAGTGCTTTCAGTATAGGTTCCGCATCTGGTTTTGGTAATTCAACATCTTCACGACCAATCAAGACCTTAAAATATTGCATTAGTCCAAAATGTTCAAGTATTCCCCTAGAGTACAGAGCTGTCTTTGTTGTAACAACGCCTAAAGTTGCAAATTTTGAGGCATTAAACACTGCTTCTCTTGCACACTCCAATAGATCTGTTTTTTCTATAGCCACTTTTCTATAGTGTTCTTTGTATGTCCTAACATAATCCCATACTTGACTCTCATTGACACCTAAACCTAAATACATCTTATCTAGGGGATATCCTATGAGTTGTTTTATTTTCTCGTCATCTGGATGCTCTGTGTTATATACATCAAAAGAATTGTGAAAACTCTCTAGTATTGCTTCTGTGGAGTCTATAAGTGTTCCATCTAAATCAAACAGTATTATCATTTTTTTCTCTTAATTTATATTTTATTTGTTATCATACAGATTAACTACCTAGAATATGCTGAGGAAAAATGAAGTTTTTATATATTCCACTTTTATTATCGCTTCCTTTGTTTTGTGCTGACAACTCCATTAAGCGCTCCCTTATGGAGGTTCCAAAAAAAATGTCTACTAAGACAAAGAAAAATAGATTTTATTTTTTAATTGTCCCAAAGGTAAACAAAATACACAATGAACTTGAAGAAAGATACACCAGAGTTTTAAATGATATTAATGAAAAAAACTATACAAAAGAGATAAAAGAGCTAAAAGAGCGTTTTAATGCAAAAAGCGATACTGAACTTTTACAAGCCTTAAAACCCCACCCTAAGAGTATAACTATAGCTCAAGCTGCTATGGAGAGTGCTTGGGCCACTTCAAGGTTTTTCACTCAGGCAAATAATGTCTTTGGTATGTGGAGTTCCAATCCTAATGAACCAAGAGTTCCTGCATCTGTCAAAAGAGGTGGAAATAAAACTATTTGGTTAAGAAAATTCTCCTCTATTGAGGAGTCTATTAGAGAGTATTATAATCTTATATCTAGAGGGAAAAGCTTTGAAGAGTTTAGAGAAGTTAGATACTCTACAGATGATCCATTTGAAATTATTACCAAACTCGATAAATACTCAGAAATTGGTGATAAATACGCACATGAACTCACACGAATTATAGAATATAATAACTTCACAAAATACGACTAAACTACTCTATTGTAGTATCTTTCTTCCATTCTATGTAATTGTGCCAAATCCCACTTGGAGTTTGTTCTATATTTTTTATCTTTTGATTTACAGCTGTAATTGAATTTGGAATATATAAAAAAAGGTATGGATTATCTTTCACTATTATTTGAAACATCTCTTGCCACATTTTTGCGAGTTTATCTTGGTCTATAATCATCTGTGATGCTTCTATCATCTTATCTATCTTAGGGTTATTATAACCGGTTAGATTAAAACCTCCTGTTTTATCACTATCTGTGTGCCAAAACATGTAAGGATCCGGTGTAGGAGAAAGTCCCCAACCAAGTAAAATTGTCTCAAACTTATTTGGAAATACCACCATATTTAAAAATGCCTGCCACTCCATAACCCTTAAAGTAACGTTTACTCCGATCTGCTTTAATTGATGTTGTAGTATTTGTGCAGCATAGGGTCTAATTGCACTAGAATTTGATGTAGCTATCTCAAACTCAAAAGGCTTTGTTTTATCGTAGCCTGCTTCTTTTAAAAGCTGTTTTGCTTTTTGTATGTTTTGCTTTGGTGCTTTTACATTTGGATTAAAGGCTTTTGTACCCGGTAAAAAAGGTCCGGTACAAACACGTCCATGTTTAAAAAACAAAATCTTTACAAGCTCTTCTCTATCTATAGCAAGAGACAAAGCTTCTCTAACTTTTGGGTCTTGAAACTTTTTTAACCTGAGGTTAAATCCTAAATAGCTGTAAGAGCGACTAATATCTTCATAGATATTAAAACTTTTAAAAAACTCTTTACTCAGTTGTCTCTCATAAGCCATAGGCTCCACACTTCCAATATCTAAATCAGCTGATTTTAACATCAAGAACCTTGTCATAGGGTCAGCTATAACATGAAATGAGATCTTGTCAATTTTTGCTCTTCCTTCAAAATAATTATCATTGGCTGCAAGTATAATATTTTTAGAATGCTCTAACTGCTCGAGTTTATAAGGTCCTGTTCCAACTGGTGCTGTGTTAAAAGCGGCACTCATAAGGTTCTCTTCTGATTTGAGCAAGTGCTCAGGGATTATCCCCATCATCCAAGTCTCTAAAGCTTTAAAATATGCTTGCTTATACTTTACCTCGATTGTGTACTCATCTATAGCTCTGACGCCATTAACAAACCTAAAGCCTGCACTATAGGGTGATACTATTTGAGCAGATGTCAAAGTCTCATAAGTGAAAATGACATCTTTTGCACTAAATTTTTCTCCATCATGCCAAGTCACATCTTTACGAAGTTTAAAAATTAAAGTTGTATCATCTTCAAAGTAAAATTTCTCCGCTAACTCCCCAATAATCGTTGATGAATCTTTATCAAATTTAACAAGTCCATTAAATAAAAACGAAGTGATCTCAGATGAGGACGAATCAGTCGCCAAGATAGGATTAAGGCGTGCTGGATTCGTGGATGTAGCCAAGTGAAGTGTTGAAGCCACTAGACTCCAGCATAAAAAAAATAAAAGAGAAAAATATTTCATAATGCAGAAGTCTAACTTATTATTAGTTAGATTCTACTTTTCTATCATGTAATTCCTGAACAGGACGCTCATTATCTACATAAAACTTTCTAAAATGTTCTATTTGTTCCGCAGAAGCTGTCTTTGGTGTTTTAAGTAAATACCATTGAACATTTTCAGAACATGGAGGAGTCGTTAAAGAACCTATATAGTGATAGTAGTGAGAAGTATCACTTGGTAGTAAATCTTGCGGATTAAGTTTTGCAGTTTTTTCTACATTATCTATAACTGTATCTAAGATAGGACTCGCTTCACCCTCTTCAAAAAACACTGCTACAACTGCAAGTTGTTTTGTGATTGGATTTTGGTGAACCAAATGTGCAACCATATCATAACGTTTCGAATCTACTGTATGCTCAGACTTACCATGAAAATGAAACTGCAGCAAATTAAACTCTTCTCCATGAAATGTGATAGAACCGGCATGTTCGGGTGTTACTTTTATGGAGTGACCATTATCTATAATTTTTGCCATCCCAGAAACATCTTCATGCATACTCAAATCATAAGAGTGGTCCATACTCATTGTTTTACCAGGAATAATATTTATAGGAGATTGGTGAATACCTGCACCACAAGTTTTAGAGAACTCTTCCCAATGTGCTGGACCATTATCTGTTCCATAACCCCAATGGGCTTCATGAGAAGAGGCTTTTGAATGCTCTGCTTTTACATCACCTTCATGATGACATCCTACTAATAATAAAGCTATAGTGCTTAGTGCTAATACTCTCTTTTTCATCTTTTTTCCTTTGTTTATTTAAAGATTATAATCATTTTGATTCTTTATACATTTACCATTTTAGCTTCACTGAAGAGTTCAGAACATGCGTTTAGTTCTAAATTCGTAAATAAAGCTGATGATAAAAGCAAGGGAGTGAGTGTTGTATATTTCGTTACTCTCTTTTTTAAAGGGAATTATTCTACTCCTAAAGAAATAAAATGTATATTAAAATAGTAAATAATTTGAATAAGTATGAAATAAGTGTAGAGAATAAAGAAGTGTTTACCAAGACAAAAGTCTTGATAAAAAGAGAAGTGAAACGATTAACGTTTTGAAAACTGACGAGAACGACGAGCTTTACGTTTACCTGGTTTCTTACGTTCAACAACACGTGAATCACGAGTCATCATACCTTCAGGTTTAAGAATCGCTTTTAATGATGGGTCAAATGCTACTAGTGCACGAGAAATACCGTGACGAAGTGCATCAGCTTGACCACCAAAACCACCACCTAAAGTGCTAGCTACGATATCTACTGAAGTATCTTGTTTAGCGATAGCTAAAGGTTGTTTTACACGAAGTTTTTTCGCTTCAAGTCCACCTAACCATGCATCTAAAGAAAGACCATTGATTGTAATATTACCAGTACCTGGAGTTAACCATACTTTTGCTATAGACGCTTTACGACGACCAGTTGCATATATTCTTGTTGCTGCCATAAATAAATCCTTACTTAGCTAATTGTGCAGTGTGAGGGTGTTCAGCACCTGCATAAATTTTTAATTTTTTAAGCATTTTAGCGCCTAATTTTGTTTTAGGAAGCATACCACGAGTTGCTAATTTATATAGTTTCTCTGGATTTTTTTCTAAAAGCTCAGTCATCTTAACGCTCTTAGTTGAACCGAAGTAACCAGAGTGAGAGAAATACTCTTTATTTGCTATCTTACCTAAACCGTTAAATTTAGCTTTAGAAGCGTTGATGATAACTACATAGTCACCACAGTCAATGTTTGGAGTATAACATGGCTTATTTTTACCACGAAGTGCAGTAGCTACTTCAGTAATCATACGACCAAATGTTTTACCTTCAGCATCGATCAAAATCCATTTTTGATCAATTTGTTCAGCAGATGCAATTTTAGTAAATTTCATTTTGAACCTTTTTAAGTAATTTTATTTAAGCAAACGTAAACGCTTGATTGAGTGGCGAAAGTATATCCACATAAACTTATAAACTACTTAAATTTAGGTTTTTTTAAGTTTTATACTTTTACGATTTTTGCCCCAGATTCAAGTAAATAGCAGATATATCCATCAACACTATCTCCTGTTATCTCTTTAATGGCGTCAACATAGTACTTTACCTGTTTATGGTGTTCATCTGCAAAGCTCATTGAACTTTTATAATCAATTACATTCCAGACGCCATTCTTATGTTTTACCAGTAAATCTATGTAACGAAGATTCTTTTTGTGTCTCAGGGCTTTTTCTTTATAGCAGACGCCATCACTCAGTGCTAAAAACTCTTGCGAGTTTATTAAAGTTTCTACTCTTTTATCTATCTCTTGTATCTCTTCATCACTTAGTAAATAGCCATATTTGTTTAACATCATATTATGTGCATTTTGTATCGACTCTTTTTTAAACTCACTCATCATCTCTAGCATATAGTGCATCGCTAAACCAAAATTAATTGCATTTAGGTCCTCATTGCTTGTATTTTCTAGACTTAAAAGATCACTTTGTGTCCCATAATACATAGCCTTATAACGAAGCTTTTCATAATTTTGTTCTTGCTTTTTTGTTTTAGTTGTACTACAAGTTAAAACTCCACTCGAACCAGTTTGTAAATCTAAAATATCAAACATAGATTTTTTAGACTTCGCTATAACAAAAAGATTCTCTTTTGCACGTGTAAATGCTACATACAAAGCATTAAGAGTATCTTCTATTACTAATGCCTTCTCTTTCTCTAAAGCATACGCATAAGCACTATCTAGATGTTCTCTCCCGCTTGTTCTGAGATAAACATTTTGCAAAGATATTCCATCGTATTCATAGATAATACTATTTTTTGCAGGAGGTGGATTTTTCAATCTGTCCATAACAATCACATGCTCATACTCTAAACCTTTAGATTTATGAACTGTAAGTACTCTCACACCATTAAGATCAGAAGTAGCTGCAGATGTATCAAGTCTTTCATACTCAAACAGCAAGGCTTCAATATCAGGATATTTTGAGATGCTACTTAAAAAACGTAAAAGGTGAAAATCATCTCCAAAAAGTTTATACTCATCTATAGCACTTTTAACAATATCTACTAATTTTATACTGCTAAGATCTATGAACTTTATCGACCTTGGTTCTTGTTCTATAAGCGCAAAAAAATTATATTTATAAATACTCTCGCCAAAATAGAGATACTTTAAATATTCCAAGAGTGCTTTGATGCTTTTTTGATTTATGAGTTTTGTTGTTGTCTCAGTTACTACGGCTAGCCCTTTAGCTTCTAAAGCCTCTTTTATCGATTCGCCATCTCCATTTGTAGCACATAAAATTGCTATCTCATTTATATCGGCTCCTAGATTTAAAAGTTTTTCAACTTGTTCAATACTCTTTTGTATAATCTCATCATCTACTATAACTTCTACATACCCACCTTGGGCATCAGCTCTTACAAGTTGGGCAGAGTAATTTTTTATCTTCGATATAAATGCTTTATTAACAAACTCTATCACCTCTTTTTGTGAGCGGTAATTTGTTAGTAGTTGATCAGTTTGTGTTCCACACTCATCTTTTACAGCATTAAAAAGTTCAGAAACTCCACCGCGAAACCTGTAAATAGACTGTTTAACATCCCCAACAAAGAAAAAGCTTCCATCATTAAAAATCCCCTCACCTGAGACTATCTCATCAATAAGTGGTTTAAGAATTTCATACTGCAAAATACTTGTATCTTGAAACTCATCAAGAAGCATATGCTCAATTTGTGAATCGAGTCTAAAGTATAAAAAGTCACTATCAACACGCTCTTTTAAAAGGTAATGTACTAAAACCGTCACATCTGAAAATGAAAGCTCACTATCATCTATATATAAAGCTTTTTTAGACTTTTCATAAATACCTACTAACTCACTGAGTGCATGAAAAAAGTTTTGCTCTTTTGCTCTGTTATAAGAAAAGAGAGCATTTTTTATTCTATGTAGAAGAGCATCCATATCTGGTGTATAACATTTTGAGAATGTTCTGTAGTCTAATGAATCTCTCTCTAACCAAGTTTTCTTCGCTAAATCTTCAAAACTCTCAGCAACAACTGCATTTTTTACAGTAGTAGAAGCGCCTTTGCAATTATTTACTAAAGATGCAAGTTCTTCTAATGCATCAAATGCTTCTTTTTCATGACGCCATAACTCTTGTTTGGAAAACTTTAAACTTCTAAGTTCATGTTTTTTCTCATAAAACTCATTTAAAAGTGTAAAAATATCTGTAAGTCTTTTTTTTGAGTGTAAAGATAATCCAATAAGCGTCTCTGTTTTTCTAGCGACATCCACCTCTTTTAAAAAACGGGATAAAAGTTTTAGTTCATGTTGAGAACTAAAAGTGGAAAAATCAGGCATCAATGAAGCATAAAGTGAAAACTTTCTGAGTATAAGTGTAAAAAAGCTATCTATGGTCATTATCTTTGTATTTGCACTTAAAAACTGCTTGAGTACTTTGTAGCGGTTTTGTAAAATATACTCTTTGGGTAATCCACAAACCTTGATTATCTCATCAAGTTCCCCTCTCCTCTCTAACTCTTCTAAAGTGATTACAATTCTCTCTTGCATCTCATTTGCAGCTTTGTTTGTAAAGGTAAGCGCTAAGATTTTTGCAGGATCCGCACCTTTAAAAAGGAGTGACAAATATCGCACAACAAGCATAAATGTCTTACCACTTCCAGCGCTCGCTTCGTAGGCTAAATTATTTATAAAGGCCATTACTCTCTACCACACATTATTTTATATTCACAAAACAAACAGTTTTTTATATCTTCACATTTAGAAAAATTAAGCTCTTCAATCGTAAGTAGATCTTTTATATTTGATTCTAGAACGGCTAGTTTCTCATGTAAAAAAGGCTCACTAATGATCTGTGACTCTTTTAAGTCATAATATCCACACCCTACTACATTTCCATATCCACTCGCAAGAAGATAATAAAACTCTAGTTGAAAATCTGTAGCCTCAAGATAATTATTTTTTGTATAAAGCGGATAAGAACCTGTTTTATAATCAAGAACCTCTATCTCATTTTGACGTTTATCGATTCGATCTATCTCACCTTTTATTTGTATCCCCGCAAAGTTTACACTGAGTTTCTCTTCACAATACGCTACACTCCAGCCCTGCTCAAACCTTTTGATCTCATTCTCACAAAAAAGTTCCATCCTTTTTTTCTGTAAGTTGATAAGATACTTCTCTAATTCACTTTCCCCTCTAACTTCATCGAGCTCATAGGCTAAATCCCGTTTTAATGCATCAACACTACTGTAGCTACTTTTTTTTGTATATAGCTCTTTTAGCGCTAAATGAACACTGCTTCCTATCTCATACTCTTTAGGCATATCTTGCGGAATTTCATGTCTTTGTAGATGCTCTATATATTTATAATAATACTTGCGCTTACAGGTTAAAAAAGTTTTTAACCTTGTAGCAGATAAACTTATATTTTTGAAAGAATAGTCTCTAATTATCTCTTTATCATGAAGTATTAAAGGTTTGTTTTTCTCAAATAAGATAGTTGCAAGATCATCTTCTGAGTATTTTTGTGTCTCTTGTATCCCTAACTGTTTTAAAAACCTTGAAGGTTTTGAATCATTTGAATTTACAAATGATATAGCTACCTCTTTTGATGAGTTGATTAACATTTTATAGTAATGTTTTTGTAAATTTTCTCTATCGCTCATTGTAGGTAATTTTGCTATCTCTCTGATGTTAGTGTTTAAGAACATATCTTTTTCACTTCTTTTAGGCACGTTAGCATCATTAAAATCAATAATTATGACGCCATCAAAAGAGACACTTCTAGTCTCTAATACACCCATCACTGTAACCTTTCCACCACGAATATCATCCATAGTTCTTTGAGAAAGCCTTTGTAAAAATAGAGACAAAAGAGACTTTATACTCATCTCTTGCATAAAAGGGAGAATAGTTTTAAAACTGTGTATCTCCTCTTCAAATATCTTTATCTCAGTTTTATTACTAAAATGCTCTTTATAACTATTTAAAAAAGCTATAAAGTCTACCTCTTTTGAGTTTTTATAATAAATTGAGAGTAAAGAGATATAGATTTCATCTCCAAATCTTTGAAGTCTATGACTATTCTCCTCAGAATCTATCTCTATAGCTTTTGTGGTAGCACTAAGTTTTTGGTATATCTTTGCAGTATTAAAAGATTCACCCATTGCAAAGTTGAAATTGCCTTTATCATCAAAACTTTTTAATAAAGATGCTATTTTTTCATCAGGAAGTATTACTGCTATATTTTCTGCTTTACACCCTTTTTGTATAAACTTATACACCTGCTCTTTAATGAATGCTATTTGCAATATCGATTCACTTAATGAATGACAAACTATATTTTTGTTCTCTAAGAGTTTTTCTTTAGAAAGTATAGATTTATCATTGAAAGAGATTCTATAATTATTATTTTCTTCTAACTCAATTCCTAAATCTTTAAACTTAGATTGCATCTTGATATTGAACTCTGAAGTTTTAAATAGTATGACAATTTGAGTATACTTGGTACATTGTTCTAATAATTCCAATTCAAAATTGGTTAAATACCCCTCAACTTGTATCTCGATCTGTTTATACCCTTTGACATACTTAGAGTTAAATTGATACAGCTTAGGTAAAAATATTTTATCAAGTAATTTTTTTTCTTTACAAATTTCTTCATAACGAAGATAAAGGAGTTGCAGAATTTTTATATGCTCTTCATACTCTGCATATATATCGCATAAGTCTAATTGGTTTATATCAAAAAGTTCAGCACTTAACTCTTCAAAAAATTTAAATATATAAGAACTGTTTTTTGTAAAAGTGAAAAAATTTCTCTCAATTTGAAGAGATTGAAACTCTTTAAAATTTGATGCTTCAAGTAATAATAATACTCTGCTGTCATCATCTAGTTTTTTATAATTTTCCACTATGCAAAGTTTTGAGATAAACTCACTCATAGTTATATAATTGGGGAGAAAAAGTGTATCGCTTTGTATTTGAAGTTGCTCGTGCCTAATAGCACGAGCAGAGGGAAGAACAAAAGCTAGTTCATCCATTTTTTAGTATTCTTTAATTTCTGTCTTTCTTGTATCTGCTTTGATATTGTAAAATCTCTCGTTCTCACCAATATCTATTTTAGCCATGATATCCCAACGCCCTTCTAAAGGTAATGTAACATTTTCAAAACTATAGACGCCATTATCAACTCTAGGAGATATAAGCTCTTGATCATGCTTATGGTTATTAGGTCTTGTAATTACTACTTTTAACGAAGCATCATTTACTGCTTGATTATTTTTATCTGTAATTCTATATTTTAATACTGTGGAGTCTAAACTAAGTTTATCTGATATATATTCAACATTATACTTTTTATTGAACTCTATTGTATTAGTTATGAGTTCATTGGCCATGGCGTCAGCTTGATGATAACCCATCATATATGTATCACTTTTCTCAACTGGCATCTTACTAGTAACTACTATAGTTCCAACACAAGCACCAAAAACAAGAATGATTGATATCCCAATAGCATATGGCCAAATTTTTCCATTACTTTTATTCACGATTTTGCCTTCTATAAAGTCTTTTCTTAACATACATAATTATTGCAAAAACGATAATACCATAAAAAATTATCTTCAAGACTAATATACTTATTTGATTCGCATTTCCTACCGCATTTTCTAGTACTACACCTTTACTTGCAGCAATCTGTTCAGCTATATCTGCATAGCCATTAAACATAGAACCAGAATATTTGCCTACTACTTCACCTTTTTTAGCTTTTCCAGCCAAAAGTGGGATTATAGTTCCCCCATAATTACTAGCCGTTTCTTTAAAACTATCAAAACTATCACTGTAAAACAGTGCCATTACAAAAGATTGCATAAATGAAGCTACAGGGCTTAATATTTGTTTTTTATCAAAATATTTATATAAGGATGGGTCACTTGCTAAAATATCTACTTTAGTATTCATCTCTGAAAATGTTAATAATATTGTGGGCTCCACAAAATCTTTTATAACATCTTTTTCATATTCAACTATACTCAAACCATGAGGAAGTTCTCGTAACATCATTAACCTAAGTGATATTCCAGTTTTTTCATATAACTCTTTACCAAGTTTTTCTACATCAGCTTGAAAACTAGGATTATGAATTATTTCATCTTTATATAAATACTCTGCTACTAATTGTGATTGAAAAAAAATTGTGAGGATGAGGGCATAAAGCCCTCTATTAAAAATATTCAATGAAATCCCTATCCAACAAGTACTGCTTGCCCGATTGTCACCGCGTAAAGTGTATATGCAGCCATAATAACAAGGCCGATTGCAATAATTTTTTCCATTATTTACTCCTTACTTAACGTCAACAATATGCTTAGCATTATCTACGCTACGCATTTGAATTGAAGATTCATCTTTAATATCATAAAAATTAGCCGCTTCTCTATCTTGAACTACGATTGCATTAATAGTTAAAAAAACTAAAATACTAAGTAGCAATACAGTTGCGATTAACATACCTGTAACACCATCAAGAGCAAATACGCTTCTATTTTCATTCATACCTGACTCCTTATTTACTTAAGCTACTGATGTATGCACCAACAGCTTCTTTTTGCTTAGCATTAAGTCTATCAAATGCTGGCATAGCACCGATTGCAGCTTTTTTACCATGATTTAACACATTAACAACTAATTCAGGTGTAAATTCAGCAATATTTGGAGCTACATACTCCATACCTTTACCATCTGCACCGTGACATGAAGAACAAACACCAGCAAATACTTCCGCACCAGCACCAGTCATTCCATTAGCAACATAAGCAGCTACAGCGTCAATCTCAGCGTCTGTGATTAACTCACCTGTGTTCATGTTAAATAGTCCATTACGATCTGGCATTGGCATTTCAGAACCTAATAAACTGTTATTTGCACCATTGATAATAGCATGTTTAACACTTTTAGCTTCTAGTCTTACATTTAAATTAGCAGCTTTTCCATCAATACCATCAGCAGAGATTCCGTGACATACTTTACACTCTGCTAAGTATACTGATTCACCCATCTCTACTAATCTATCACCTGTAATATTTGCATATTCAGCTTCAAATTTAGCATTGTGAGCAGCAGTATCTTCATTATATTCACCAATTTGTGAATATGCATTTACTGGGTATCCAATTATAAAATACCACATACCCCATACCATTGTACCTAAAAACATAATAGCCCAGCCCATTGGTACTGGATTTTTATATTCACCGATGTTATCCCAGCTCTCGTCTGCTAATTCACCATCAGCAGTGTCTGTTTGCATTTGGCGAACATACTTGATTACAACAAATACTGTAATGATTACAAGTGCAACTGCACCTGCAACAGCAAGCATATTAACGATATCACCATTTAAACCACCCTCAGAACCCATTACTGAAACGTAAGTGAATCCGAGCATTGCGATTACAAAGATAATTCCCCAAAGATAAAGCTTATTCATATATCTCTCCTATTTCTCTTTATCGTCTGATATAGCATTTACCGGAGTATCTACTATATCATCATGTAGTGCCATATTGCTATACTCTTCATAATCATGTCCATCTGCATCTTTTCTTTTTGTGTACAAGTGATAAATGTACCCATAAAGAACAACGACCAAAGTAGCTGTTAAAGCAAAATATCCATAAGCTTGTAGTTGTGCAATATCCACTATATACCCTTTACTATTTCAGACTGTTCATATATGCAATTAAAGCTACGATTTCTGGAATCTCGCCATTAGCAACTGCATCTTTAACATCTTGATCTTTCATATCTGCTGCAATAACTTTTGCTTCTTCTAAAGCTAAAGAGTTTGCCTCTGCAAGACTTGCACCCATTTTAACAACTTTAGTTGACCCATCTTTCATAGGAACTGGTTTGTTATATGGAACAGCAAAGAACTGAGCTACTGTTAATTGTTCTGCATATGCAGTTTCAACATCAGCTTTGTTTGTGAACATCCATCTGTAAGCAGGCATAATTGAACCTGGAACAACAGACTGTGGATCTTTCATATGATTTTCATGCCAGTCAGTAGTACGGTAGTTACCTACACGCATCAAGTCTGGACCAGTTCTTTTTGAACCCCAAAGGAAAGGACGATCATATGCATACTCACCACTTAAAGAGTAGTGACCGTAACGGTCAGTCTCTGATTTAAATGGACGTACTAGTTGTGAGTGACAAGCATTACAACTATTTTTAATATAAACATGGCGACCAGCTAACTCTAAAGTAGAGTATGGAGCTGTGCCAACAACAGGACGAGAAGCCTGAGCAAAGTTTGGAACTATTTCAATCAAACCTGCAAAAGCAATCGTAAGGAACACACCTACCGCAAAAAAGAACGGATGTTTTTCTAACCAATGAAACATAATATTATCCTCCCTCTCTTAAGCGCCCATAGGCGATGCATTTTGAAGCTCAGACTCTTCTACTTTACGACCAGCAGTCATAGTTTTGTAGATATTGTAAGCAAACATTAAGAAACCAACTAGGTATAACAATCCACCAACACCACGAATAGTGTAGTAAGGATGAAGTACTGTTACTGTATCGATAAATGAGTAAGCTAAGTTACCAAATTCATCGTGAGCACGCCACATCATACCTTGAGTAATACCAGCAATCCACATAGATGTGAAGTATAAAACAACACCTAAAGTTTGGATCCAGAACTGTGCAGCCATTAAAGACTTAGAATAAATTTCACGTTTAAATACACGTGGAGCCATATGGAAAAGTGCAGCCATAATCATAAAGCCAACCCAACCAAGAACACCATCATGAACGTGACCAACAATCCAGTCAGTAAAGTGCGCAATAGCATTAACTGATTTAATCGCTTGAATAGGACCTTCTAATGTTGAGAACATATAGAAAGTTGAACCAAGAACCATGAACTTGATCAATGGAGATGCTGCAACTTGTTGCCACTCACCCTTCATTGTTAAAAGCATATTGATCGCTGAACCCCATGATGGTAAAATAAGAATTACTGAGAAAACAGAACCCATAGTTTGCATCCAGTCAGGAACAGTTGAGAATAATAAGTGGTGACCACCTGCCCATAAGTAAACGAACATTAATCCCCAGAAAGAAAGTAATGATAATTTATATGAGTAGATAGCTTGACCAGATTCTTTTGGTAAGAAATAATAGATCATAGCAACAATAGGAACTGTAAAACCAAATGCAACCGCATTATGACCATACCACCATTGTACTAAGGCATCATTTGTACCCGCATACATAGAAACAGAATGCCACCATGCACCAAATCCAGCTTCACCAATTCCATTTGTACCAAGTATTGTAGGAATTTCCATATTGTTAAATAGATAAAGCATAGCTATACCTAAAAAAGTTGCAATATAATACCAAATAGATATGTATAATGATTTTTCACGACGAATACCGATTAAACCAAAAATGCTAATACCAAATAATACCCATACAATAACGATTGCGATATCAATAGGCCACTCAAACTCTGCATATTCTTTTGAAGTTGTTACACCAGCGAATAGTGAAACTACTACTGCTACAACACCTACTAGATATAACCAAAAGTGTAACTTTCCAATAAACATCAAAAAGCCTGATTCTGCCATTGACACTTTT
>Ga0193965_1000189_pt1 | contig 21537 bp, 16 predicted proteins | sample FB_8_MG_FD_140330 | JGI IMG/M metagenome (GOLD analysis project Ga0193965, IMG submission 140330) | Microbial mat bacterial communities from the Broadkill River, Lewes, Delaware, United States - FB_8_MG | ecosystem: Environmental > Aquatic > Freshwater > River > Microbial mats | place: USA... | reverse complement strand
TGGCGACGGTAGTAGGGACAGTGCGGCGTGTGGCATTCCACTGCGCATGTTTGAGCGACTCTGTTATGTATTGCTCGCCTATCAAAACAACTCTGAAAAACGCTGGCGCATGCGCTGGCTGTGGCAGTTGTGGACACTATTTCACACATTTGCGTCTTCAAAAGGGTGCGCGCGACAGCAGCGGGTCGGCATTTTGAATCAACACATTGCAGCGCGCAGATTGCAGCCGGGCGACGGCGATGACATCCGACATGCGTCGCCAGCGACAAGCGGTGACAAGAGAAAACGTGCGCGAACCACATCACATCGATCTCTCACGGCGGTATGTTCACCCGACCAATTGCGGCAGATCATCGAGCCGATTGTCGGCCAAGCAGCCGATCTGGGAAGTGGCGGCTTTGGCGCCGTTCGTGTACATCGGATTGTCGACGCGCGGTCGGCATTGCGTGGGACAATCGATGCGTTTTCAAATCTACTGCGCGATTATGTCGGAAACGAGTGGTGCCACGCTGCACCACCGGCGACCGACAAACACGCAGACGCGGTGCGTGCCAAGATCGGCAACATGGTCTGCGCCGAGGGGTACGTCGCTGTCAAGACCTACTTTTCTGTGAGCGACAGTGAGTTTGCAATTGACGATTCGGCGCGAGTTCTTTCGCTCAATGAGATGGCAGATTGCATACAAGAGGTCAACACAATCGGGTACTTTTCGCGTCTCCGTGCAAACGTCGAGCAAACTGTGCAAAGCGATATGACATTGTTCGTATCGAACAGCAAGTGCACGCAACTAACAAGAGTGCTGCTTTGTATGCCACAGTATCGCAGCGACTTGCACACGTTTTTGAGTCGAGCGCGCAGTCAGGCGCGACACGCGTGCGCCAATTTCGGCCACATGTGCCGCCTGATAACACAAATGGCGGCGTCTGTTGCACTGCTGCACTCGCATGGCTTCATGCATCGCGATATCAAATCATACAATATGCTCGTCAGCGACGACGGTCAAAACATTGTTTTGTCAGACTTTGGTACATGCGTACACCTGTACGCCGACAAACAACACGCAGTTCCTTGCGGCGAGGCAACAACACTGTGGTGGCGTTCTCCAGAGCATTTGGCGCAGGAGAGCGAAACAAACGGATGTATCTACGAGACATCTCCGGCGGCAGATGTGTGGTCTCTGGCGATATGCATCTGCGAACTGTGCCTCTGCAGCATGCCGTTTAGGCGTCACAGCTGCGAGGAATCTCTCGCGCTGCGTCATTGGCAAGAGTTTGCGCACACCCTGCACTCTGAAGAGCATCGTCAAGCGGTCTGGTACACGTGCGTGGCACGGCGCAAACGAAGGCCGGCAAAATTCCACAATGCCGACACACCACGCTCATTGAGAAGTCGCATTCTGCTTTGCGTCGACGGTCAAACAGAGTTTTGCAGATTCCTGTTCGAACAGTTGCTCACGCTCGATCCAGCGTGTCGTGCGACAGCCAAAAGTGCAGCAGCGTTTTTTGAGCAGTGTGCCCAACAGTGAAGGAATGAATCGCAGATATCGCTTTTTTGTACATCTAATTTGACCAAGTGTAAAACAACCAGAGACACAAAGACAACTGGATTGATATTATTGTCGAGCCAACCAATGTCAGCCGCCAAACAAATGCGTCGGTACACGCAAATAGTTGCTAAAAAACACGCCCATTGCCAGTGCGGCAATTGTCGCGCGGCGCGAATAACGAAAAGCAATGGACAGCATTCGCGTGGCATATACCATCCGCGAGAAAGCATCTCGCGGCAGCGCTTACGCGAGGCCAACAGCAGCCAGCGTCTCTCGCTGTCACCCAATTGGACAGTGTATCGCCAAGGCAGCGTTTCGCCCATAGCCACGCGCAAAACCCACGACACACGTCCACCACAAGAAGCATCTGTCCGTTTGAGAGAGCAGTCAAAGGCAACTGCCGACTCTGTTGTTGAAGATCGCGCGGCGCATGTGGACAACACATCGCCAGCGGCCGCTTCACAGATAGCCGTCGCGCCGCTCACTCTGCCGCAGCGGCTGGCACGTCTCGGACTGCGGCGACAAGAGACGCGTGGGGATGGCAATTGTTTCTTTCACGCACTCGAGAGTCTGTGTCGGCAAAAAGGGTTACGTTCAAACGGCCTGCCACAGACGTTTGCGCAGATGCGACAAAGTGTGTGCGACTATATAGACAAGCACTATGAACAGTTTAGCGTGGCAATAGAGTGCGAGTATGGCACGCGCGAATGCTTTCAAAAGGCTATGCGACGCAATGGAACGCACGCAGACGGAACCGTGGCCAACGCTGCGTGCTTGATGTTTGATATTGATTTGCACATTCACACTCTGCAAGGGGTACATAGTGTGAACCCTGCACACAGCGAAATCGATCAGCGGCCAGTATTGGATATGATTTACATACCTGGACACTATGAGGCGACGCAAAAGCTGTCTGTATAGAATAAGAATGTGACTGCGAGTGTTGTATATACAAAGTGTCATTTAATGAGACGCAATGATGTCTCTTGCAAGTGTTTCCCTTGCAAAAGTGGCGCCGCTATATTTTGGGCGCGCTACGTTGAATTCTCTTGTTGGCGCCACCTTGTACGACGCCGATAGACGATCATTGTGCCGAGTGCACGCAAAGCGAGAAAAAGAATGAAAAAGTACGCCGCCGTTTCAAAGAGAACCACGTGCGATTGAAAGTCACGCCGCACTATTTGTGCGCATGCGTCACTGTGTTGTGCCCAAAATTCGCTGTTGTGGTTGGTGAGCGCGGCACATATGTCGTGTTGCGACGCGCCTTTCCAAAAACCATAGCCAAAGAGGCGCGGGCCCTGAAAGTAGAGTCGCTGCAGCGGAGCGATCACGACGCGAGTGTAGATGTGTGCGATGGCAGTTTGAAGGCCGCCCCAGAGCATGTTGAGAAAGATTTGTGGAAAAAGTTTTAGGTCGATCGTTGGTCAATGTCTACTCTACAAACTCAAATATTAGATTATTTGGTATTTTTTCTAGATTTATTCCAGACTTGATGGCCCGGGTGTTTTTTTCCTTTTTTTCTTTTCAACAAACGCACCATCATATGTTTCATGTGGTGTGTTACACAAGTAAATTCATTGAACTTTATTTCACACCAACACGCTATGAATTATCCAATGCAACGGCGGCGCCCGCAGAACGGCAGTGGAGCGGGAGTCTTGATCGCTGGATTCGTCGTTTTTCTTCTGGTCACGTTGCTTGTTCTTGGAATCTTAGAGTTGACAGGAACGATCAACCTGTTTGGTCGCCAATCGAGCGAGACCAAGACTGAGCCGCAGATTGTGATCGTTGAAAACCCGGGCGGCGGATCCACAGCGACGGCGGCCGAAACAAAGGCTGCGGCCGCAAAAACTGCCGCTGATGAAAAGAAAGCTGCGGGTGGCGGATCTACGCCTGCCGCGCCTGCCGCGCCGGCTGCACCGGCTGCAAAGCCTGCTGCAAAGCCCGCAGCGAAACCGGAACGCAAGATTTTCTCGTTGCTTGTGACAGGACACGGTGGCGAAGCAAACAAGTCTGGTGGATATAATCTTTCGATAGCGGCACCGCTCGCTGGCATTCCCGAGCAAGTTGTTGCCAAAGAATTTTCCACAAACAAGAAGTTGATTCCATATCTCGCTAGATTCGACAGTGCCGCAACAGTCGAAGCGTTTGATCGTGCAGTGAGCAGCGGTGAGGCTACGGTCTTTAGCACGAGCGATGACAACTTTAGTCTGTCTAGTCTTGACGTGACAGTCTTCTACATCGGTGGCGAATCAAAGTATGGTCTGCATCGCAATGATGTGAACAGAAAGATCACAGATGCGCGAGACCCACTTCGCCTCGTGAAAAAGTAAAATCAATGTTTTATTTGGCAAGACGCGCACTCTTACGGGTGCCCATAGTGCGCGCTACTCGCGTCACTGCCTGTGCTTTTCGTTTACCGCCGCAATTGCGCGGCTTTGGCTGACGCCTGTCGATATGCCCATCGGCATGCTCTTCCGGCGTGTAGATGGTGTACAGTCGCAGCGGCCGTCCGTCTTTGGCGTTGTTTTCCAAGTAGTGCGGCGTGCCGGGTGGCACAATCAGCGACGATCCATCGGACAGCTGAAACGTCTTGCGACCAACAACTGCCTTTCCTCGGCCACTCTCGACCCGCACAAATTGAGCGACGTCGGCGTGTGTTTCGCGCGGAATGTTTTCTCCCGTGCGCAAACTCATCAGGACCAACTGCATCTTTCCGGGGCAGGTGTACACAACGCGACGATAGTCTGCGTTTTCGCGCGTGTCTCGTTCGATATTCCGAAAGTCTGGCAGTAGAGACATTGTTGTGGTGTTTGTGAAAATAAATGCAAATTGGGTTTTTGTTTACTTTCCAGTGCTACCAAATCCGCCAGCGGCACGCACAGTGGTGTCTAGAAATGCAACCTGGGTGACCGGTGGTGTGCAGATGCGCTCCAAGATCAGCTGTGCAACACGTTCACCCGGTAAAATCTTCAGGTCGTGCTCGGAATGATTGAAGAGAACAATGCCGACAGGACCACGGTAATCGGCGTCAATGACGCCGGCGCCAACATCAATGTGTTTCTTCCAGGCCAGACTCGACCTCGGTGCAATGCGACCGTACGTACCGGGAGGAACAGCGATCGCAAGGCCGGTTTTCACCAGCGCTTTGCCGTGCGCCGGAACAGTGCATTCGACGAGCGCAGAGAGATCGTAGCCCGCAGCACTGGCGGTGCCGCGAACCGGCAGATGGGCGGCGCTGTCCAATTTTTGAACAAGCAACGCCGGCGCACCCGCTGTGGATAGACTGCTTTCACTGCATTCGCTGGCGCTCATTGTTGTCGCCAATTTCGTTTTTTTGAGGGCACGCACGCATTGCCTCGACATGTGAGCGCGCGACATTTTTTTCGTGCGCGCAAGCGGTCAGAGACGGAGCAAAAAAATGCACACCAACGTCAGCGTTCGTCACGATTAGAGTTGTCTTTGTTGTGTCGCTTGACTGATGAGTGCCCGAAATAGTGCAGCGCCGTATCGTGTTGATTGCGACATTGACACACTAAGGCCAATGCCGGTGCACATTCGACTAATTGCGTGCCACATGTGTGGCTGTGCACAGCGAGTGTATGAATCTCAATTGTACGATCGTGATGGGTCTGTTTACTTTCGCTGCTCGATTTGCCAACACCAGCATCAGACAACGAAAAACAAAGATGGCCGAAGCGAGGTCTCATCGACGTTTCAAACGACCCGTCGGCAACGGCCACAGACAAAGAAAAGTCAATCAGTCGACAGTGGTCGCAAATAAATGACTGACTAGATTCGTTGAAAAAAGAGGCGCAGACCAAAGACCCTTTTCTCAGTTCCAGCGGCAATTTCCGTTCCGCTGTGCCATTCGCGCATATCAAATATCATCGCAGAACGCGCCGTGCCATCGGTGACGTACGCTGGATGCTTTGCTTTCTTGTTTTCATAAAACGCAGTGCCAGCGCTGCTGGTTTTGCTCAAGTAGACGGCAAATTTGTACAGGCACTCGATCGGATACACGTTGGCTTTGGCATCTGTTTTGCCGTCGACTGCTTCTGCTGCTGCTGCTGCTGCTGCTGCTGCTGCTGCGTCGTCGTTGCTCGCTGTCGCGGCATTGGCTCGTGCAGCGTGCAGCGAATTAAACTCTGTGTGCTTTTGGCTATCGACGTGTCGGCCAATGCCGCGGCTCGGACCGCGGTGGACGCTGACTGTGAGACTCTCACCGACGCCGACGAAACGGCATTCCTGACCGGCAGCGTTGAGCACAGTGCTCGGCAGTGCGAGTCGCACGCGCTCTTCAATAGAGGCTACAATTGAGCGCAGGTTGAGTTCTTGCGCATGGTGACTTTGAACTCGATCGTCGGCCTGTACGACGCTCGGTGTGCTCAGTGAGCGAATGAATTGGACCGTTTTGCCAGTCTTGTGCGTTTCACAAAGCTGATCGTACAGCGCGTTTAGATAGTCGCACTCTTTTTGCGTCACAAAATCAGAAAACGTCCAACCTGTGTACCGGGTCGGCATTGCGTGTGGCGTTGGAGTGGACATCGATCAAAGAGGTCGAAAAAGAACAATAAAAGCAAAGACAAATAATGTACTTTGTCTAGTGGAAACCAATCACTAAAATGTTATTTACTAATGGTTACGGTTCTGTGCACTCGCACTCTACGCTGGCGCCGGGCGGCAATGGCGGCGCAACAATGGTCTCAACATCGAGACAGCACTCGGTGCACTCGCGTCGCCATGTTTCGAATTCGATGCAAAACGGCACGTAGCACTCGCACGGACCCTCTGTCTCCAAGAGTGCAGCCGGCGCTTCACTCTCAATGAAGCAGATTTGAAGCTTAATGCCCGATGGTGTGCGTTCGAGAACATTGAAAACAACAAATTCACACGGCACGTCGCACGTACGACGACATTTGCCATCGCCGACAGTGATGTTTCGCGCGTGAAATGCAACTTCAGAGTTTGCAAAGTCGCACTGTGGAAGTTCGAGGAAGAGGACCAATTTCTGTGCCGGGCCACCATTCACCAAAAGCTTGACAATGGCGCTGTCGCAGTGAGTCTTTCGGCTCTCAATAACGCGCGACTTTGCATAGTCGCACTCGCGCGGGTCGGCACACAGCACCGGTTTGGGGCAGCACGGGTCGCAGTCTTCAGTTGCCCACGGCCGCAACGTGCGCCGACCATCAACAATCGCAGTGGCGGTGCTAATCGGCGCGGCGGTTTGGCAGCAAAGCAAATCGTCATCGGGGCAGGTTCGCAGTTGGCAACTTCCGTCCAACAGCTGCGGCTCATCCCAGCATTCGTATGACGACATTGATGGCCGATTTTTGCCACACGGTGCGCAGTCTTTTTTACCAACTGGCTTTTTGCGTCCGCAACTGCTAAATTGTGTTCCAAAGATTGACATTCGGGCTGAAATGCGTCGCGTGTATGTCGTCGCTCGCTCGCTTCTTTTGAGTTTTTTCACCAAGACACGAAAAAATATGTGATTGTACACGTGCACACAAAATGCCAAAGAATTGTCTGCAGCGTGCACACGCCACATTGCTCCAAGAAAAGCCGATTGTGTCGAGTCAAATAAACCAACTGTGGTCTGTGGTTTTATTCTCGAAAAGCGCGCCTATTTCTCGTATCATCTCGGCATTTAACGGCGCTCGCGTCAAAGGCCACCGTCGCCGAGATGACCAAAGTCGATCAGCAGAGTGGCAAAGTACTCGCGCAATTGAGCCAGTTCTTCGTCAGACAGCGGCGTAAAAGTGATGGGCGTCGCGACCGTTATATCCATGAGCGTAGCAGCAAATTGCAAAACATAAACGCCACACGACACAGAATCATCGTGCGCTTGAATCGGCAACGCAAAGATATTGTCGGTCGACCACAACAGCCGCTCTGCGGGATTCTCAACGAGAAACGCCAAAATGCGACTGCAGCAAGACCGGCCGTTGTACGCCAGAGAATCATAGTAGGTGATGTGCCGCTTTGCAGGCTCGACACACACGAGCGCCCAGTGGTCGATCTCTGCCAAATGAATCGGAATAATCAGCCGCTCATAGTTGAGCAGGTTAACCTCCTTTCCGTCACTCTTGCGGCGCGTATATCCGCGCACAGCATCCGCCGAACGACACAGGAGAGTATAGAAGAACGTATCGAGCGCAAATGTGCGAGATGCAGTTGGGTGATCAAAAGAAACGCCACGCGATGTGTTGGCGTCGACAAACTGACGCGGATTCATGGCACAGAGTCGCATTAGAAACGTCGCGAGACTGAGGTTAATCGCCGTGTCGTTGAGTCGTTCCGCAACATTGTCGATTCGTCGAGCGGCGGCAATGCATTGCTGAGCGCAATCTTGCGACATTCTTTGCACCGAAGAATCTCCGAGCACGTCGTAGATAGGCATTCCTGAAAAAACAGCCCGATTTCGTTGACTCTTTGGTAGCGAGATGCCAGCACCGAGCAAGATGCTAAACGGATTCTGGTAACTCCGAAACGGGACAGGTTCGCCGTTGCCGTCGACAGCGTACCAACTGGCGTCGAAGAAAAAGTCGCGGTTCGGATCGTCACGCCCGTAGAGGTAGTTGCGCGGCAATTCGACACGCGTGCCGGCACGCTCGGCCGCCAGCAGCGGCGACGGATACTGCTCGTCCTTTCGCAGGAGAATAATTTTGCCATCCATTCGGTTGCCTGCAACGGTCGCCCGCTTTTGAATTTCGAGGGAGAACGCATGCGACAAAACTTGGTCGTCGGTCAGACACTGTTGGCGCACACAGCATAGGCTTGTGACGAGAAGGCGACGTCGGTCAATAACCGCCACCGCTGCCTCGAGATCGACGCCGAAAAACTCAAACCGATGTCCCGCCGGCTGAATATCATTGTAGTGATACCAACCGACCATCGGCGTCTCACTGTCCTCGGCATTGTTGTCAATAGCCTGACTATGATAGACAAGTGACGTGTAGTGCCCACGCTGCCACAGCGTCAGTGCGCCAATGCGCATCGATTGCTCTCCAATTGTCAAACAGCCGTCGGCGGCACCAAATTGCAACGGATTGCGATAGATCATGCCCGGCCAGGGTCGTCGCTGAACGCAAATAATCATCATCCGCGCGCCGCTCGACCACACGTTGCGCGTGACCAACATGCGCGTGCACGGCTCGGGTTTCGGTACGGCCGCCTTTTGTGCCGTCGTGAGCGGCGCCGGAACAATGGAGCACTCGATGTTCGCTGCATTCAGCGCCGCTTGCAAGTCGATCGGCTCTCGCGCCGTGTGCGCCGTCCAATCGATGCTCGGTGCCAAGATGCCCCACTGCTCAGAGCAGCGCGTGCGAACACCTATGGGGTTCTGACGCTCGGCAATGGATCGCTGCGCCAATTCTCGAACACCATATTGTTCTTCTTCGACTTTCGAGAACGGCAGAGTGCGAAATTCTTCGCTAAACGTCAGTTTTGACACAACGTGCGTCTCAAAGCACAAGAGTTCGCACAGATATTGCATGCACTCTGACACGTCTTGAAATTCTCCGGCATGTGCAATAAGATAGTTGCCAGAGTAGACCTTGCACCACATGTCGAGAAGCGGCAAGAGGGTTTCGCACAGTCTGTAGATGTTGTCGTCTGCCTCGGCCAATTCTTCTCTCTCAATCGGCGAGCCGTTTGATATCGAGAACGCTGTGACGAGTGTATGCGAAAATCGACGCGCAATCGCCATACGAAAGCGCTCTCGCTCGCGCAAGTCGTCAATCTTCCGATCGATCGTCGCAATCAGTTGTGTGTCGCGTTCCACCTGGTCCTCTCCTAAAAGACCAAATTCATCGGCATAATCACAGACTGCATCCACAAATGTGTTGTAGTTGCTGCCAGTGCACATGAGCATAAAGAGAACAGAGTTGAGAAAGCAGTTGTTGTTGATGTTGGGGAATCCACGCCACGCAATGGTCGACGCAGACCTGGCGTACGCGGCGTTCCGCGCTTTTGTAACTGGTGCAATTAAACCTCCCTGGTATTCCTGGTAGATTGGATTGGGAAATACAATCACCGGCGGCGCTTCTTCGCCTTCCAGACGCAAGATGATGTCTGCACGCACACTTTCCTCGAACGGGCGCCAAAAAGACTGTGCAAAAGGACTGTCGATAAAAACCGCCGCCGCACTACTGCTACCGGGCTCTCTGCACGCAACCAGTTGTACAAGAAGCGCATGAATATTGGCGTAGCGCTCATTATTTGGAGCGACTTGGCCGGCATCGGGGAAGAAAACTTCGAGCATTCGAAGCGACATGTCAGAGAGGAACGAATCGCTGCTCGACACCTCGGGATCGGCGGCGGCGGCCGTCATGGGAGCCGGTTCGATGTAAAGCGTCGCGACCGACACATTTTCACCGCCGCCACCACCACTGTCGCCGCCGCCGACGTCACCATCACCACCGCCGACAACACTGTCGCCACCATCGACACCACTGCCGCCATGAAATTCCTGCGATGAAAACCAAGACAGGCTCTTTGGAGTGTTGCATAGCACCACGAAAGCAGTGCGTACGGGCACAAAAAAAGCACCGGTCGTTGCAGCGTGAAGTGTCGGCGTCGGCACAAAGATCGCATGATCGTCACAACAGGCAACATCGAAATCTTGACGGCCGTATTGTATGATCGCATCTTGCAGCATTGCATCGTGCTCTGCCGAATCTGCAACGTGTGCCAACAGTCCACAGCGGCCGAGAGCAGCAAACGACCACACCAATTGAAAAGCAATGGTGTTGAAATTGTCTGCAATTGTGCGATCGGCTGTTTCGTCCGTCGTGTCGACTTTGGCCTGCATATCGGCGTGAAGCGAGTCCAAGTAGCCACTGTCGAGGAGAGACTTTGTTTCACGCGCCTGCCCACGATACGACAGAATAGTATGCTCGTTGACAATGAAAGTCGGCGCAAAGTTTATCGCCCAGCAGTTAAAAAATACGGTTCGCAATGCATGTGCCCAAACCAAACGAATGGCATGATCGGAAACGTTGGCAATGAGTGCAAGTTGCAGCGCAGGGACCGCGGCAGGTGGCGGAAATAGCGTTGATGGCGGCGGCGACGGCACGCTGCTCGACACCATGGTTTCGTTGGCAGACATGCTTGCGGCAATGTGTTGCAGAGTGACACGAAAATCGTCGGGTGTTGCACGCTGCTCGAGCAGTATGTCAAAAGAGGCCAGCTGATCGGCAGAAAAATCGAGCGTCCCGTCTCGGTCGTTGTTGCTCGCCTGGTTGGCCAATTCGAGATCGGCGATCAGTTTGTGCGGCCAACCAGTGAGCGAAGACAAAAGTCGTGGTAAGCGAATCATTTTTGGTTGCGCGGCAAAAGGTTGAGGGGCGCGCGTCTGATCGACGGCGCGCGCCACTTTGGACGAACGATCGATCGGAGCGAAAAAAAAGTTTCGGCCACAGCGTGCATTTTTTCGGTCATGAATGTGCTTCTTTCAAATCAATTTGCATCTTTTCTGTTCAATAAAAACTCGCAACTAGTGCACTTGTCGCCGATGGGTCTGTCGCGTTTGCACACTTTGAGCAGCTTGCCATGAAAGCGGCTATCATAAGTCGTGAAGTCGTCAATTATGGAATGCAAATAATTGGTGGGGAATTCCGACGAGAAAGCGAAATCGCGTATTATCTCGTTTCTTGGAAACCCTTGACACTCGTGAATACGCCAAAACAGATCAACATCGCCTACGTCGCGTGCGGCACGCAGTGCCGTATACCAATGATCTGCTGTCAGGTCGGTTTGGTTTTTTGCGGCTGCAAATTCGCAAAGAACTTCATAGCATTCTTGGCCATAGGAACGGTCTTGCCAGCCCACAGCAGCAATGTCACGCATTGTCGTGGACATTGGCATAATAATGCGATCGACATCGTTGACAATCTGCTGCTTTTCGGACAAACGAACCGACGATCGCTTCTTTCGCGAGACTGTTGCGACACCGATCGCCTTCTTTGCCCTTCTTTTGCGACTGCTGCGTCGCAGTCTCGAAACAGCCTTTTCTTTGCCGCTGCTGCTTTCATCATCATTATCATCGTCGTCATCATCGTCATAATCGTCGTTTTCATCTTCTTGGTCAGAGGCGACAAAGGTTTCATCGTCACGTCGAGCACAGTCATCCTCACTGTCATCGTCACTGTCGTAAATACTGTAGTCAAAGTCTTCACGTCCATAATGACGACGAACTGTGCCACCACCAACGGCGACATGTTTGTCTTTTCCGTGATCGGAACTGTCTGTGTCATCGCCGTCGGAATTGCAGAGGACAACGTCCTCTTCCTCTTCTTCTTCTTCAGATTCAATGACGTTGGTCACATCATCGTTTGTATTGGCACAGTTGTACTTGACAACATTATCTTCTTGATCGTCGCCAGCAATGCTCTCTCTGCGTCCGACCAAGTCACTGCACAGAGCGCTCGGCCAGTCGTCAGTGTCGGCCCAAATGTCGTGAATGATATCGACGAGCACTTCGAGCGTGTCATGATCAAGGTCAATCTCCCCAAAAGCACCGGAAGAGTACAGCGCCTCGTAATCATGTTTGCGCACAATCGAATCTGCCTTGCCGAGATTTTGCGACATGTTGACAGATGTGCTCATGCACTTGCATACAGCATTCAGCATTGACACATCTTCCAACGATAAAGACGCACGAATGATCATAAAGTGTGCATGCAGGCGACCAAACTTTGGCCATGTGGCGCTGAGAGCCAACCGAAATGGTGTCAGTCCGTCCTTGTTCTTTGCAGTCATATCGGCACCGGCAATAAGCAACATCGATGTTGATTGCAGCGTCGAAGCTGTTGTCACAACTTGATGCAGAGGTGTGTTTCCTCCGGAAAAAACGTTGACATTTGCACCGAGCGACACGAGCAGGCGCGTCATATCACCATGATTTGCGGAAAAAGTCAGCGCGCACGTATCGTCGACTTGCCAGTTGACGTCGGCTCCACCACATTGGACAAGAGCGAGTACCGCTTGCATGGCATTGCGCTCGACACAATCAAACAGCGGATTGATGTTGTCATCAGTCGGCAGATTAATGAAATTGGCGATTTGGCATGCCTGTGGAAGTCGGAGGTACGCGACAACGACCGCAACCAAGTTTTCGCAATCGTCGCCAGAGTTTGTCAAACTGTCTATGAATGCAGTCGTCAATTCATCGCCCGAGTAGACGTTGGACGCGTGCTTGGCATGAATTGTGCGGTAGAGTTCGACCTGCGACACCGACAGTGCGGAACGCGTTTCAGCAATCGGCTTGCACATCTTTAGTTGGGGAAACGCTTTGGCGAATCTGGCGAGGTTTTTGAAAAGGTCAGACATTGTTATTTGTCAACGTTGATGTGGTTTGATGTGGTTTCGCGGTGCGTGTCAATCGTGCATTGGCGTTTTCGCTCTGACCGAGTTTTCGCTCCGACCAAGGTTTCGCTCCGATCGATCTTTCATTCGTTCTGATTGATAGATTTGCTTCGTTCAAATGCTCATCGGTTTTGTCGCTGCTTTGTACAACAGAGCATTGCAACATCAACAATGATCAATCCCGAAAAATTTCTTCAAGATCTGGAACAATGCGTTTCAAAAGACATTGCGTTTATCAAGCAACTGCCGAAAGAACAACAACCAGAATGTGTCGACGAGAATGCCGACAACTTTTTGGCGCGCGCGCGACTGTGTGTTTGCGAGTCACCGGGTTTCCGCGAAACGTGCATGCAAAACAATCTCATGATTGACGCCGTCTTTCGATGCTGGAACAACACTGCAAATCTTTTTTTGGATGAAAACCAAAAGTTTGCAACGGTTGAATATTATTTTTGCTATTGTGCACCAAACAAAGACGGAACCATTTGCCAAATGGGCCAAATTCCGCACCCATTCAAGAACAAGCAACCGTTGGATGGTGTTGTCGAATCTCGATGTTTTCAACATCATGACTCTTCCCAACTTTTGCTTGCACGACTCGTCAATTCCGGGGCAAAGATCTGTGACTACATGCTTTGTCGCGCGGTGAAAGATGGCGATCGGCAGTTATTTGACTATTTGGCTATGAAAAGGCCGAACTACAACCCAAACACTATTCTTACTGCCGTTGTCGAAGCCAATTGCATTGATTTGGTGGATTCAATGCTAAACAAAGGCGCAAGCGTCGATTGTCGCAATTTTGACGATATGACGTTGCTTGCCGTTGCGATCGAACAGCGAGCATTACCGATGATGCAAAAACTAATTGCTGCCGGCGCAGATGTCAATTCTGTATCGTGGATAGGTCATTATACACCTCTGCAGCTTGCCGCGCGATGTACAAGCGATAAGGGATTTTGCAAAGATGCAATCGACTTGCTGCTTGACAACGGAGCGGATATACACAAGCGCACACGCGAATGTCGCAATGCACTTTGCAGGGCTGCGCAAGCTGGAAATCTTGTCGCCGTTGAGGTGTTGCTGTCGAATGGTGCGCGTGCGACTGATCAGTTTTTCAGTTGCTGCCCGTACGACCCCGGATCCGAACCGCTTTATTTGGCTGCGCAAAACAAACATGCCAAAGTCGTTTGTCGTCTTTTGCGTGCTGGTGCAAAAATCACACACGCTGTCAAAACATGCCCATCCAATGACGAGATCTGTCAACTTTTGAGTTTTCACGAAAACGTGCAGTCTTTCACAAAGAGTTTTTCTATTCAACCAACGGAAAACAAGCCTGACTTGATGAGCGACTCTGTTTCGATTTTCTTCCCCGATGACAACTATGGCGATGAAGAATTGCTTGCGCCGCTTGTGGAACTGACCTTGCACACTGAAAATCAAGGCGAATCGAATCGCGGTGGTCAGGTTTTGCTCCAATACGCCGGAATTGCTGCTGATGGGCCTGGCAACGGAAATGACGGATACACAAAGGCGCTCGCCGAAATCGACTGCTTTATCGCAGGATTGGCAGCGGCGAGAGCGGCTATCTTGATTCGTCAAAGCGAGCATGCTGAAAAACAAGTTTGAATGCGCGCAAGCGTGCATTTATTAAAAAAAACATGGATTTTTTTTGACAGTGCAACCAACAGCATACAAACAGTTTGCATTTGTTTACGTTTTGCGCCGCAAGCCACAAATTTAGCAGAGCGCAACCAACATTGTCGAAAAATGACACACAGCTATCACAACAAACTTGATATTCTCTTTGCCAGCCACGGCGCCGCTCTTCGCATTGGCAACTTTGTGAGCATCGGCGACAAGTGCACAGTTTTTCTTGGCGGCAACCACTACTGGAAGTCGCTTTCCACGTTTCCTTTTGGTTCAACGCATCGCTTTGGGCAACGCATGAAGCAGGTCTATGCCGAACGCACCGAGCCGCCGTTTTGCTCTACAAATGGCGATGTTACAATTGGACACAGTGTGTGGATTGGGCACGGTGTGACAATTATGAGCGGTGTACGCATTGGGAATGGCGCAATTATAGCGGCAAATGCGCACGTCGTCAAAGACGTGCCCGATTTTGCAGTCGTTGGCGGCAATCCGGCACGCGTAATTCGCTCGTGCATTGCCGAAGAGTATCTGCCAGCGCTGAAACAGATTCGGTGGTGGCTGTGGCCAGACGAAAAGATCAGCGCCAACTTGCATTTGCTCTCGTCGGAACGCTTCCAAGAGTTTATTGACGCGCATCTCGCCAATGTGGATCGCGACTATATGGCTCTGTTTGATCAATTCACTGCCTATTTTGGCACCACACGAAAGACATTCGATGTCACGCGCGTGGTTATTGCGCGCTTTTACAACCGAGAAACGCGCACAATTACGATTCCGCCGGCGGCAACCTTTCGGCTCGTCTTTGGTGATGTCGCTCACAATCAAGAAAAACATTTGTACATTCACTTTTTAAACAATGGCAAGGTTACTGACAAGGTGGTGCTTCCCGAAAAGCGCAATGAAACGTTTGTGCACAAATTGGATTGCAGTGACTAGTGGGAATGAGTGAAAGCAAAGAAAAAAGTTGCCGATGAATTGTTGCTCTTTTTTTCACTGGCGAGCAAGATTTCCCGAAATACACAGTTGCACATGCATAACAAAAATGAATGTTTGTTTCGACAACCACACGAGGAGGGTTCGTTTGCCACCAGAAACCGTTGCACTTTTTGAGTCGCTGAAAATGTTTTCCGAACTGAAAATGAACACGACACCAGACACCAGCAATGGTAGCACTCTGGTCGACAGAAATGAAGCCGCCGACGGCTGCGGAAGCGAGGCACATAATTGTGCCGGAAACATCGCAGACACAGAAACCTCGCACGATACCTCAGTGCGACCGATAGTATCAAAGTCGTGCCACGGTACATCGTGCGATGATTCCTACTGCTGTATTAACGCAAACTATGATTGTTTCGTCAATCTCGTTGACCTGTACAACTATTGTAGCGAAAACAAACACCTGACAGAGCAATCGCTCGTAAGAACCGAACAATTTGTAGAGTGGTTTTCGGCGGTCACCCAGACGCATGGCCGATTTGCAGATATGTTTGTGCTTCATACCTACCTTCAGGGGTGCAAAGCGTGCGATCATGTCTTTACCTTCTGTTTCGAGCAGATGCTGATGCGTGACAACGACGCGCTTTCAAACGAACACAGAACCGTCAATGCAAGGCACATCTTGGGAATTGAAAATTGATTTCTTGTTAAAGTGTTTAATCTGGCACTCTTTGTGGGCGAATCGTTCAAGAGCCCATGACAAAGCGGTACACGGTAACCTCTTTGTTTTCATAGCGTTCGTACTGCAGACCTTCGAAAAAGTTGTGATGGTCGTCAGTGCAGAGCAGCATATCATTGGCCGCCAAGACACATTCGAGAGCGGTCGGCGAGTCGTAGATAGCGCTAACGTAGTCTTCGTAGACAAACCGAACTGGACCATCACAGATCGTGTCCGAGAGATGCATAAACGTGAATGCCGAAAATTGAACACGCAATCGTTCCTTTTCGACATGAGTCTCTAGCGCAGATTGCACAATATCGTACTGTGCGAGACGGTTCGAGACAGCGTTCAGTACCTGTGCATTCATTCTTTGTTTGTTTCTTCCGCTGTTGTTGTGCCGCGCTACGGTTCACTTGTCAATAGTTTTAAAACTCTTTTGGCGCCGGCCAAATGCACTGCACTGTGTTTTAAAAAATGCAGAGGTTTTTTATGTACAGCCGCGCAGGTGAATGGTGGAGAAAACAAGCAAGGCAATCGAAACTTTTTTCTACAGTCACACAAATGAGTGAGCCGCACTGCAAAACGAAGAAAGGTGCGCCGATGCGCATCTCGACAGAGCCGACGACAGACGACGAAACGAGAGCAACCGAAAAGACCAATGAACGGGAAACGTCGCAGTTTCTCATTGAAAAGTATCGCTATAGCAAGGGCAGGAGCGTTCCGAGTGAACGCGTGACCGCCGCGACACAGGAAACTCTGCTCAACCATAGTCACGGACCGTTGTTCATCAAAAGTACATTTTTGATCGACAACTGCGACGGCTTGCGCGATAACCCTGTTGATCGGCGCATCGGACGTGTCTACGACGATATTTGCAGAAAATACGCAGCAGTATCGTGGAAATGCAATGTCGACGCTTTGCGTGCGGCGATGGTTCCCGAAGCGATGTTTGAAAAATGTACGCAACGTCTTTCGACCGAAGAAACCCAAACGAAAATTGACAACGCGACTGCTGATCATGACAATGCACAACAAACAGAATCAGCCGAGTGGGCATCTAGTGACGCTCAGAAGGATCTTTTGTCGCGCGTTGCCAAACAGCGCAAGCGACGTCGAGTTCTAGTTGCCTATTCGGGCGGCATCACCAGTATGGCGCTTTTGTGGTGGTGTCTGCAGAATGACTATGACGTTTACCTCTGCTACGCAATTGGCGCGCTCGACAAAACAGACAATGCACCGCAGGCGAATGCGCGCGAAATTCAGTGTCTCTTGCGTCTTTTGCAATACGCGAGACGTCTCGATGGAAAGTTACTGTTTGATCACCCCGACGCGCAGCAAGGTGGTGTGCAGCACCTATCGCGCGCAGAAATCATGCAGCGTATTCAAATCGTGCAGATTCCACAGGCGACGTACACACTGCCCGACAATCTTGTTGGATCGGCGTACTCGTCTGTCGAAGAACAACTCGGCAAACCAAGCGACGCAGAACAACATGCACTTGCAGAGCCATTTTTGACCGATGTCGATGGCGATACGCTGAAAGCACATCCGCAAGCCTACATGCTGTTCTATCGACATCTACTGACCGTCGCGCAGAGCCTTCAGTGCAATTCAATAGCGCTCGGTGTACACGGCGATGCTCGCCGACTGTTGCTTGCCGCACAGCCGTTTTTTTCAGAGCGCGTTGTGCAGCACAATCTGTTTGTTCCGTTCGAAAGCCGCACAGAGACGCTCGTGTGTTGGAAAGAGGCATCAGAGCGCTCGTGGAGTGTTTGGAAAAGCTACTTTGAAGAGTGCAAGCGACGCGATGTCATAGCAAAGCAGGTCAAGCAGCTGGAGAGAAAGCGAAAAAAGAAGTCTTCAGACCGCAACAACGCCGCCGCCGAAGAAGAAGAGCCGCCAAACACTGCGATGCCAGAGCCGCTCGGGGTTTGGCAAACTGCGGGTCCGGCGCTGATGCCAAACGCGGCTCATTATGTAAGTACATGCACACACCACGATCAGAGTGACGCGATTAACTGCACCGCCGAATTACTTGCCGAGGCGCACACTTGTGCCGCCGAACGATGTACCAAGCTGTCCGTTGACGAGTGTGGGAACGATGCCGACGCCGTAGAGAAAGCAGAACGCAAAGATCCAACCCAAAGAGCCGAGTATGTGGACTTTCTGCTCGAAGAAAAGGCACGTCTCTTATGCAAACGCCCCAAAGACGTGCAAAATGTCAATAATATGTTTAACTTTTGTGGTCGCTGCATTGACTGTCGGCAGTGGAAGAGCACGGTTGATCGCTTTCGTGCGGCCAACCAAAAAGATCGGCTGACGGCATTCTCGGCGACGTGGCAAAATCTCGCGGCAGAGTACACGGCACGTCTGCACTGTGGCAAGAGAAATGCAGACGCAATGAGCACTGGACGCGTTACTCTTCTCGCCGACGAAAATGCCGATGAGACGTCTAGCGACAGCGTGACCACGGGAACAAACTCTAAGCGGGCGCGCACAAACTCGCACAAAAGTGCGTCTGTGGACAGCCAAACGCAGAGTGAGGTCGCCTCTACAAAAGCAGCTTCAATCGACAACAGCGACACAGCCAATGTGCACAACCGGCATGATGTTGCTGCTGTGTTTGGTTCGTCCAAATGTGACGGGCGCGACGATGAAGACGATGAGGACGACGATGAAGACGACCACGCCGACGACGACAGTGCCGACAATGCCGACGAAAGTATCGAAGAAGATGCCGAAGACGGACTGGATGAAGACGGCGACGAAGACGATGAAGATGTCGATGACGACGACGAACAGAATGATGTCGACGAGAACGGCGACATTGATGACGACCAATGCGAAGATGAAGACGATTTGGATGAAAACGACGCCGACGAATCGGAAGACTATGAAAATGATCAGGACTATTAAAGCCGTTGTCTTTTCAGATTGCTTTCAAAAAAAATAGATTGTGGGCGGTTCGAAAATGCTTTTTAAAAAGTGCAACGTGCTTTTTGTGCTTGCGTACACCAGACGAACAAAGAAAACAAACTTTGAGTTTTAAAACAACCCGCCACAAAATGCAACAGCGAGCCCCACAGCAACAACCGAGAATGTCGACGCGCACGCAGCAGGCGGTGAACAAGGCAAAGGCCGCCGGAGCACGCCGCCAATTTGCGGTCGATCCAATGTGGCAGAAGAAGATGGCAAACGGCGGAAATACAGGCTCTGCGCACTCTGTGAGCAGCACATTTCGACCCACACAAGGTGGCGGCGGCGGCGGTTTTAACACACCACAACTGGGTCGATACCCGCCGTCGCGTGGAAGCAACCGCCCCGACGCAAAATTCAACGCAAAGGCTTTTCTCCAAACCCAAAAGAAGGGTCAGTATTTGCGGCGGGGAGCAGGCGGCTCCAATGATCAGCAGTCGCACCAGCAACAGCAGCAGCAGCAGCAACAACAGTCGTCGCAGCAGCAGCAATTTCAACAACAGCATCGGCAGTACCAATCTCATCAGCAGCAAGCCAAGGGGTTTGATATCAATCAATACAAGGCAATGGCTCCGAAAATGCAACTGAACAAGTCTGCGTCGCCCACGCACGCCAATCGAGGCCGACAAGTGTCGCAGAACGGTCAAGTTCAATATGCCGGTGCCGGTGCGCCTTCTCTCCCAGTCATTGCAACGACAATGGAGCAGGACGAAGAGCAGCAACAGACGCCAGTGTCCAATGCACCGATGCCGTGGAAGACGACTCAAAAAGCCGCCGCGTCAGACCTGCGCATTGGTAAGGGAGCCACGTCAAAGGACATCTTGGCGCGCTTTGGCAGCACCTTGAGTGCGGGAAAGCCCGCCAGCACCACCGAAACCGTCGACAGCCGCACAGCCCCGGTCGCCGAAAACTCTGCTTCTGTCGTCGCCGAGTCAGACGCCAGTGGGAATGTCTCTGACCAACCTGAACCCAATGCGTGAATGAAATGAATGTTTGCAAAAAATCAATCACACTGGTCGCAAAATTACACACACCACAAACACAACCAAACTATGTTTTCTGTTGGCGCCGCATTCGTTGCACATCAGGTCGGGCTGCAAGCGATTGCCGACGCCACTTATCTTGTGACAACGACGGTTCTTTCGACAACCTACAGTGCGACGTGTGGGCTGATCTCGTTGGCACAAAGCGCCGTGGCAACCGCATCGGCAGACGGTTCGATAACGTGCGCCCACAAAGATTGCTGCGACGCGTGCTATTCGAATTCTCTCTTCTGCCGGCAGCACAAGTGTTACCGTTGTGCGGAAAAAAATGACCATCGCGGCTTTTGCGACGCACATTGGATTGATTTTCTGGCACAAGGTCTGCCATAGTGAACGAACGACAAAATGTGTGTGAGAAAAATTCATGTGCTTTTGAATCAGTATTAAAACACGATGAGTGCATCAATCGACACTATTATTGCAGAGCCCGACAAAAATGCCGCGGCAGTCGCGATTCTCGCGACCTACAAGCAAGACGACACTGCCGTCGAGCAGAGCACGTCTGCGGCGCTGAAAGGTCTCGCGTCTCTCCAGGCGCTTCGCCACACCGATGTTGCCGATCGGACCGAAAAAGAACTGTTTGATGAGTACGGTCTCGACGCCTACACATTTATGTGGATGTCGTACGTTCTCTACGGCCAAGCAAACTACCGCGCAGCACTTGAGCGTCCGCGTTTCTCTGCGCACGCGACAGTCAGCCAACACGTGATGCCACTGGCGATAGAGACCGGCGACAAACTCCGAAAAGTACGCACACAGTTGCAGAAAGATCTTTTTGAGGTGTCAAAGTACGTCGTGACGCTGGAAAAACGCAACGACGCTGCAAAGCGCGCGCTGAGCGGGGAAAAGGCCGATGCCGAGGCACTGGCAGGCGTCGAGCACACTGCGCGGCCGGGCAAGAAGAAGCATGCGCTCGCTGTCCGACACTTGCGCGTCGGGACTACTGCGCCACTGCAAGCGTTGCGCGCAATTGAGGCGAGCGAGTTGCCCGAAAACGTCCACACGCGCGGTGTGCAAGCAGCTGTCTTTGATGGCCTATTCGAAGATTGGATCAACTTTGAAAACATCAAAACTGCATCGTTGGAAGATTCGTTTCAACTGATGCTTGCTCTTGAAGAGTTTCTCGCCGACGTTTCTAAACACCACGCGACGTTGGACGACAGCAAGGTGCGCGACCAAATGTCGTCGCTCGGTCCGCTTCTTTGGCACTATGTGCAGAGCGGAGACGCCGCAGCGCTCGATAACATTGTCCAACATCGCTTTTTTCGTGAGAAGCGCGACGACGGTTCAAAGTT
>Ga0193965_1000186_pt1 | contig 21691 bp, 23 predicted proteins | sample FB_8_MG_FD_140330 | JGI IMG/M metagenome (GOLD analysis project Ga0193965, IMG submission 140330) | Microbial mat bacterial communities from the Broadkill River, Lewes, Delaware, United States - FB_8_MG | ecosystem: Environmental > Aquatic > Freshwater > River > Microbial mats | place: USA... | reverse complement strand
GGTTTTTGATACAAGTTCAGTAATATCATGTCTTATTCCAGCATACTCTACGATTTTATTGTTTTTATCTAAAATAGGTACAATTGTCACATCAACATAATATGCTTCCCCATTTTTTCTTTTGTTTTTCACTGTCCCTTGCCATACTTTTTTATCTTGTATAGTTTCCCATAGATTCTTAAAAACAGTTTTATCCATATCTGGGTGTCTAACTATGGAATGGGGTTTACCTATTAACTCCTCAAGAGTGTACCCTGAAACTTTTAAAAACTGTCTATTTGCATACAATATATTTCCATCTAAATCTGAAATTGAAAAAATACTTGAAGCATCTACAGCCTTTTTATATTCATTATTTAATCCATTCATAATACACTCCTATTGTTTGAGAAATTCTTTTTATTTGCAAAAGTATATTAAATAAATGTCTAGGAATAGTCCAAATTAAAACTAAAATAAATAGTGTATTTTTGAAGATGACATTACAGTGATTCATATTAATATATAAGTAAATTTATATTTATTCCAAAACTTTTCAGCTACAATATCGCATCGATTTTAAAGGAATATAATGAAATTTTTATGGACACCCTCTTCACATTTTAATTTAGCAAATCTATTTACATTTGTAAATATCACAGCTGGGCTTATGGCTACTTATTTTATTACTCAAAATAATTTTGTTATAGCGATTGCTCTTGCTTGGATTGGTGGGGCTTTTGATATATTTGATGGGAAGATTGCTCGTAAATACTCTCTATCTAATGAGTTTGGGGTGCAACTAGATAGTTTTGCAGACTTTTTGAGTTTTGTTTTAGTTCCCGTATTTTTAATTTTTCAAGCTGTTTATGCAACTTCTCTCTCAGGCTCTTTACTCATAATAGCTTCAATAGTAAGTATTTACTATGTTATTTCGGGGCTTAGAAGACTTATCCATTTTAATATCCATACAGATGCTGGTTCAGTTGATAAATATTTCACAGGAGTTCCTACACCACTTGGAGCGATTCTTTTATGGTTAGTGTATCTTACTCATGCTTATGAAATTTTACCTGCTATAGTTGTGGTTGCACTTATGGTGGCTATTGGTTGGAGTTTAAACTCAAATATCAAAGTTCGCCACCCTTAAACTAATCTATTCGCTTAAACTTACAAGAGCCCACAGTTATGGTTTTACCATTTTTTATAGCCTCTTTTATGTAACTAAGTGTCCCTTTGGGGTCGGCATCCCCCACCTCTTCTTCTATAATCTTTAAAAGATCATCCTCATTTGTTTGTGTCCAAATCTTTTCATAAGTGTATTGTGTTTGTATTTTCATACGAGTATGGTAGCAAAAAGTACTAAAATATAATCTATTCTTACACAATTTTAAGATAAAATGGATTATAAATTTTTCAACAAAAAAGGCTTTTTGATTATTATGCAGTTTTCCACAAAATATTTTCTTTTCTCTACACTCGTTTTTTCTCTTTTGTTTTCTCTTTTATTTTTTACTACAAAGTACAATGCACAAGATAAAATAGATACTATACTTCAAAAGCATGAAGAGAATCTAAAAACTCACTACGATATATTTTTATATAATCAAAAAAAGCTAGCTACCCAAATTTATGAACAAACTGTTCAAGACAACACTGTAGTAGATATATTGACTCAAGCATATAACAATAAAAAAAATACTCAGTCACTTACCCCTCTGAGAGATAAACTCCATGCACATTTAAAAAATCCCTATGAGATATACAAACTTAGTAATCTATTACAATACCATTTTGTATTTCCAAACAATCAAGTTTTTTTAAGGATGCATAAACCAGAAAAATTTGGCGATAATTTAACAGGGATTAGAGAAGATTTTGAACTTGTAAATAAAACAAAAGTAAATGTTCATGGATTCACTCAAGGGAGAACAGCTCACGCTTTTAGAAACTCTTACCCATCTTACGATTCTAATGGTAATCATATTGGAGCTTTTGAGATATCGTATCCAACAGAATTATTACAAAATTATCTTAATGAGATTAGCAATATCCACTCCCATTTTTTAGTGCATAAAAATGTATTTGGAGCTAAGGCGTGGAAAAGAGATGACTTGATGCTTAATTATAAACAAAGTGCTGAAAATGAGAACTTCATGGTTACTATTCCAAAGAGTACTATGGTAAGTAAATGTCTAAACGATAATCACGACGATATAGAGAATCTAAAATCTAAAGTAAATGATACGATGAAACAAGAGAAAGTGTTTGCAGATTATATTGTCAAAGAGGGTTATGCTAAGATAATCACTTTTTTACCTATCAAACAAGCAGTTACACAAAAAGTGGTTGGGTGGATTGTAGCGTACGAAGATGATGAGATGATATATGCTATTCTTGAGGGACTTATTATTATAAGAGTAGCTATTTCACTTTTTATCTTACTCTTACTCACTATTATTTACAAACTTTTAGTACAAAGAAATATCCTCAAACTAGCTAAACAAAAAGCTGAAGAAGCAACACAAGCTAAAAGTGAGTTTTTGGCAAATATGTCTCATGAGATAAGAACACCAATGAATGGAATCATAGGCTTATCTCATCTTACTCTCAAAACTACTTTGGATGAAAAACAAAGAGCCTATGTAGAGAAAATCGATAACTCTGCGAAATCACTTCTTGGAATTATAAATGATATTCTTGATATTTCAAAAATAGAAGCTGGAAAATTAACTATTGAAAAGATTGAATTTGACCTCTTTAAAACTATAGATTCTACTATTGACCTCGTGAGCTTTAAAGCGCATGAGAAAAATCTTGAACTAATTGTAAACTATGACATCAATATGGGAAAAAACTTTTATGGTGATAGCTTAAGAATCTCTCAAATACTCACCAACCTTTTAGGCAATGCTGTAAAGTTTACCGATAAGGGTGAGGTAGGTATTGGTGTTAAAAAAGTAGATACTGACCGATATAGATTTGAAGTATCCGACACTGGTATAGGGCTTACTAATGAGCAACAAAGTAAACTATTTGAGGCTTTTGCTCAAGCAGATGGAAGCACCACTAGAAAATATGGTGGAACAGGTTTAGGGCTTAGAATCTCTAAACAACTTGTAGAGATGATGGGTGGTAAGATTTGGATAGAGAGTGAGTATGGGGTTGGGAGTAAATTTATCTTTGAGATAGATTTAGAAGAGATTGAAAAAGAGCATACATACACTCTCTTTAGTGACAAAAGAGTGCTAATTGTTGATGATAACAAAACATGGCATGATATATTAGCAAACACACTTACTCTATTTGGTATTGAGGTTGAACATACTTATAGTGGAAACGAGGCACTAAAACTTTTATCTGATTGTGAGTATAAATATGACCTCATCTTAATGGATTGGAATATGCCCCAACTCGATGGTATAGAGACAACAAAAAAACTACACGAATTATGTGATGAGAAACACCCACCTGCTGTTATTATGGTGAGTTCATTTAGAAAAGAATCTATCTCAAGGTTAGCACATGATGTTGGGATAGACCTATTTTTACAAAAACCTATAAACCCCTCTATTTTAAATGATGTCCTCAACAACATCTTTTTAAGCCACTCTATGGAAAAAATCAATCAACAAAACAACGATTCCTCTTCCCATGATATGAATCTACTCAATGGTTCTAAAATACTTTTGGTTGAAGATAACAAAACAAACCAGATAGTTATTTTAGGTTTACTAGAAGATAGTGGTATTGATATTAATATAGCAAATAATGGTCAAGAAGCTATAGATATGTATAATCAAAATAAAGAGAAATATGAACTTATATTGATGGATTTGCAAATGCCTGTACTCGATGGGTATGGAGCTACAAAAATAATTAGAGATATAGATAAAACTATCCCTATTGTAGCACTTACAGCCAACGCTATGAAAGAGGATGTTGAGAAAACACAAGCAGTTGGGATGAATGAACATCTCAATAAGCCTATTGAGGTGGAAAAACTCTATCAAACACTTTTTAAATACTTATCTAAAGGAGATGTTACTTCTAAAATAAGTATTGAAAATAAAGATAATGAGATAGAATTTCCACAATTTGAAAATATTGATATACAAAAAGGTCTCTCTTTTGTAAGCAATAATAAGCAACTCTATTTAAAAGTACTCAAAGAGTTTTATGAAACAAACAAAAATTTAACTCTTGATGGTTTAAATGATGAAGAGCTTAAAAGAGTAATACACACTATAAAAGGTTTATCGGCTACTATTGGTGCAACTCATTTAAACAATATTATCACTCAAATAGAAAATACACACGATAAGCTGTTAGTTCCTCAATTTTCTCAAGAGTTAGACAAGGTGATTTTAGATTTAGAGAAGCTATGAATAAAGTAATCCCTACAAGTATATTTTTTTTACTTCTGCTCTTTACAGTATCAGATGCAAAGATGATCTCAAGAACAAAAGTTGAGATGGGTACATTTATCACTATTTCACTTGAAGAAAAAAATAAAAACTTTATAGAAGAGGGATTTAAAATACTACATAAGATAAATCTTGCTTTGTCATCTTATGATAAAGATGGTTTAATCTATAAACTTAACAATCAAAAAGAAGTAGATATAAATCATTATACCTATGAGGCTTTTTTATTCAGTAAAAAATACTATACCCAAACTAATGGCTACTTTGATATCACAATAGGCTCAATTACAAAAGATTTATATAGATTTGGTTTAGATGAAAAAGTTCCAACAAAAGAAGAGTTACAAAATGCTAAAGTTGAGTTTAAAAGTCTTAGTTTTACTAAAAATAAAGCAACTCTAAAACAAGGTATAAAAGTTGATTTAGGTGGTATGGGGAAAGGATTTGGTGTTGACAAGATAGCCTTATTCTACAAAAAACAAAATATACAAAAGGGAATCATATCTGCGAGTGGTGATATACGCTGTTTAGGAATCTGCTCAGTTGATATACAAGACCCCTATTCTGATGGGATTTTAGGCTCATTTATAACTAAACAAAAGAATCTCTCAATCACTACAAGTGGTAACTACAACAGATATATCGATTCACTCAATCATAATCACCTCATCAATCCAAAAGATAAAGAATCTCAAACAAAATTTATCTCAATTACACTTATATCAAATCTAAATAATAGCGATATAGATGCTTACGCTACAGCTGCGAGTGTGATGCCTATAAAAAAAGCGTATCTGTTTTTAGATTCTTTAGAGTTAGGGTATGTGGTGTTACAAAGTGATGGGGAGCTTATTGTGAGTGACAATATAGATGATTATACTAAAGATTTATTCATAAACTATACTAAAAAATAGTATATATAGTATATAAAAAATAAGTATCTCAAACACTATAAATGAGAAAAGCTTTAGATATGCAAAACTCTCAAAACCGTTTAGAATCATTATAGGGGTAAATATCTCCAAAAATCCACTCAAAAAAAGCAAATAGATAAGAATCTTTGTTTTTATACTATCTCTCTCTTTTGTAAAAACTATAAAATGTAAAACTACCATACTAAATAAGCCAAAAACAAAAATATGTGGCAAAACAATTTTAAGCACTCCAGATATGCTTTTAGCTGGTATAAATAACTCTTCATTACCAAGATAGTAGTGAAGAATAGATTCTTTACTAAAACCAATTTTTAGCTCGAAAAGCATAATACCACTTATAAGTAGTAAGATACTAAAGAGTAAAAAATAAGCTATTGCTCCCTTATAAGCTTTTGTCATAAAGTTTCCAAAGTGAGACTAAACTCATATACATACTCAATAGATGCCAAATAAAAAAAGTGATTATATAAATACTGATAAATATTTTTGATACAAAAAAAGATAAGAATAAAGCTATGAGTGAAAGTATAGAACTTATCATTGTAATGTTCATAACAATAAAATTCAGTTTTGTATTTTTAGCAACTCTAATAAAAATTGCACTTAAGGTAAGAAGAATCATCATAATAAAAAATATCTCAGTATGGATAAACTCTAAAAACGAAGCTTGTGTTATAGGGTCTATAAACTCATCCTCATTACCAAAAAGGGTTAACTCTATCATTGTTGAAGATATACCAAAACTCACATATTTCACAAAAACATCTATCACTAAATACAGAGTAGTAAAAATCAAAAGCCCACTGAGTATGGGTCGCATTGAACTATCTTTTTTTAAGTCTTTTATGAGTGTGAATCTCATTATTTTTCTTTTAACATCTCGTTGTAAAAAGCAAATGCCAATCTTGAACCATCAGTTACAGACCTAGCACTCAAAGTAGCTCCTGTTACAGTTGCTATATCTCTCCCTACACGAAGTTTTTTATCAGTTGGTACTTTATCAAATTGTGTCAACCATTTTTTAGAGGGTATATACTCCATAGGTTCATTAAATGCGATAACTTCTATGCTCTCAAGAAGAGAATCTTTGTTTATCATAAATAAAACAACCCCATTTTTAGAACGAATCTTACGGTTTATCAAGATTCCATACCCTTGAATCTCTCCATCTTTAATAGCCTTAAAGGTTCTAAATATTTTACTTGTTAGTTTTACTTTTGCATTTTTTTGAATCATTTTAGCTCGAGATGAATTTAGCAATATATTTTTTTTACTAACTTCACAATCAGCTCCGAAAGTACTTTTCATAGCATCTATGGGTGATGTTATCATTTTAGCACTTAGTGGAAGTGCTAAAATAAACAGTAAAAGTGTTAATTTTTTTATCATAATCTCTCTTTAGAAAATAAAGCCCATTGAAAAACTTGCTGTATTTGTCTCATCAACATTTGTAGCTTTAGAGTTATCTTTACTCATAGCAAAATCAGCTTTTAAAACAACCTGCTCATGTGGAAAATAGTTTATACCTACAGTGATTGTATCTGTAGAATCTACAGAAGTTCCACCAGTGATTTCATCCTGAGCAGATACACTTTCATACTGAACAAATAGAGGCATTTTATTTTGAATTTTAGTGAGTGAAAGTATATCGTAACCGATATTTATAAAACCACCCTTTGCTTTTTCTGGCTCACCAATCACAGTCTCAGAGCGATTTGTTTGTGTATATACACCATAAGTTCTAAAAGCATCTAAATTGTAATCAAAGTGAGCATCAACCATCATAAGATTTGAATCTACATAAGCAGAAGTACCAACAAACAAACCATTAATTCCAGTATAATCAACTCTCGCAACTCCAGCAAACCCTAATCTCTCCCCATTTTTATCATCAACTCTAAACGAACCAAGACGACTATCTCTTAACCAATCATTGCCCTCGCCCACTCCTCTGTCTAATTGCAAGGCAGAAAAAGCACCCACTTTGTATGAAAGGTTATCTACTATATCACCATAAGCCATAACACCATTTTCATGCCAAGTAGATGGAATCAATTTTTTAGATGTATTTGGTCTTTGTGTTGTTGTAAATAGAGTTGGTTCATGTTTTTCATTTATTAGACCCATTGGTAGTAACTGATTACCAACTCTTAGGTTTATGTTTTTATTGAAAAGAAAATCAAGATACATAAACTCTATAATCACATAACCATCACCAGTAGCACCATCTTTTGAACCACCATGCTCAAACTCTATCTCTGTATTCATAATGATATTGTCTGTAAATTTATAACCAATATATGGGATAAATCTATATACATCAATATTATCAGTATTACTAGAACCCTCATTTGATTTATGGTAATAATCCATCTTACCATAACCACCAATACTCAGTGGAGATTTAGAGTAATATACTTTAGAAGCAGCAGCTCCCATCCCACTATATGTTTGAGTAGAATCAACTGTTGTGTAGTTAAAACCAGTTTTTAAATCACTTGTCTCATCAAGTAGTATCTGTGTCATCTCACGAAGTTCATTTATCTCTTGTTTAAGTGTTTGTATCTCTGTTTCATCAGCCGCATAAGTTAAAGTGCTTAATAATAATGTTGCACTTAGCGCTAAAGTAATTTTCTTCATACTATTTCCTTTTCTTATTCTGATATAGATTATCAATATTAAGAATTGTAATAAATATATACTTAAACAATAATTAAAGTGATAATCATTATTAACTAATAGCCAATTGTTGCTATTTTTTAAAATATATTTCTAAATATTAAAATAATTGTTATAATTCTGAATAATAAAAAGGTTGACCATGAATACAAATAAAAAAATTTTAATGCTAGTTTTTGCTATGCTCTCTTTACTCTCAATAGCGATAATCTCTAATGTATGGATACAGTTTATCAATTTTGGTAATAAAGCTGCTATAGAAAAGGCAAACTCAATTGCTGAATCTGTAAGAGATGGGCTTACAGCACACATGGCTTTAGGTGTTATTGATCAAAAAGATATGTTTTTGAGAAATATGATACAAAACCAAAATGTAAAAACTCTCAGAGTGATTCGTTCATACAAAAATATGAAAGATGATTCAAAAGATAAAGTCGATAAAAATAGTTATGATGCAATTGAGAACAAGGTGTTTATTAGTGGAAAAAGTATCACTCAAGAGGAGAATGGTTATTTAAGAATCACTATCCCTTATATCGCCTCTTCACACTCAGAACCAAACTGTTTAAGCTGCCATACAAATGTCAATGAGGGTGATGTTCTTGGAGCGATAACACTAGAGTTAAATACAGATGAAGCAAAACGAATCACACTCTCTACTATTATATCTATCATCTCTATCTCCATACTATTTTTGATTATAGCTTTTTTTATAACTAGCTATTTTATCAAGCCTTATGTAAAACTATTTGATGATTTAGAGGAGGGAATCTCGAAAGCTTACAAAGGTGACTTTAGCCATCAAGTAACAACCAAACTCACCAATGACGCTGGAAAAGTTGCGAAAAGGTTAAACGATTTATCGGAGATTTTTAGATTTAAAAAAACTATAGAGTTAGATTCTGATACAGAAACTATTTATGAAAGACTTGCTTATATATTGGAGAATAATTTTGAATTAAAAGAGTTTGTGTTATTTGAAAATGATATATCTTTAAAAACAAGAAAAATAGTATATAAATCGCAAGAGGCTCACTACATAGATTCTAATATAATAGAGGGTTCTAAAGAGAGTTGTAGAGCTTTTAGAACATCTAACAATGTATGTTCAGCTGATTTTCATAAAGTGTGTAAACTTTGTTATAGAGATGATAAAGAGAGTTATTGCCTCCCATTTGTAATATCTGAAGAACTCTCTTTAACACTTTTAATATATACAGATGAGGAAGAGAAACTAGATAAAATCAAAAATATTATCCCTATTATTACAAATTATTTTGAATTAGCAGAACCAGTTCTTCAAACAAAAATATTGATGAATAAACTTCATAAAACAACACTAGTTGACCCAATGACTGGACTTCACAATAGAAGATTTTTAGATAGATATGTTGAAAACGAAATAAAAGCAGACGCTATATTTTCTATTATGATGGTAGATATTGACTTTTTTAAACAAGTAAACGATACTTATGGACACAATGTTGGTGATGAAGTTATCAAATCTATTGCTGATGTATTGACCAATAATATCAAAGGCTCTGATTATGCAATAAGATATGGTGGGGAGGAGTTTTTGCTTATAACATTTGATACAAATAAAGATATTGCACAAAAAATAGCAAACAATATCAGAATAGAGTTTAGTAAAAAAGTCTTTAAAGCTGACAAAGAAGCCTTTAGTAAAACACTTAGTATTGGTATATCAAATTATCCAGCAGATAGTGAGACACCATGGCAATGTATTAAATATGCTGATGTTGCTCTTTATAATGCAAAAAATAGTGGTAGAGATAAAATTGTTCTTTTTGAACCTAGTATGTATGATGAAGAGTTAATATGAAAAACAAATATCAAAAATATGAGTATATGAAAAATTTTACACTCTTATATGTAGAGGATGATGTTGATATTGCAACAGAACTTTATGAGATTCTTAGCGATTATTTTCCTTACTTAATTATGGCTCATAATGGAGAAGAGGGGCTAGAAAAATTTAAAGAAAATGATATTGATATAGTGTTAACCGATATTCAGATGCCTCAGATGGATGGGCTTAGTATGGCAAGATGTATCAAAAAGATTAACCCTGATACACCAATTATTGTATCGAGTGCTTTTGATAACCCTAAGTATTTAAAAGATGCTATACAAATAGGAGTAAGTGATTATATTATTAAGCCTATAAGTATTATTGATTTGTTGAATTCATTAGAAAAAATATCACAAGCTCTCTATAATAAAGCACAACTTGAGAAAAAAACAATAGACTTAAAAATAGCAAAATATGATGCAGAGATGGCAAGTAAAGCAAAATCAGATTTTTTAGCAAATATGTCACATGAGATAAGAACACCACTCAATGCTATTAATGGATTCATTGATATTATTGCTGAAGAGTTCAAGGATGAAAAACTTCTATCTTATATCTCTATTATAGAAAAAAACAGTGATTCTTTACTCAATATTATCAACGATATTTTAGATTTTAACAAAATAGAGAGTGGCAAACTTGATATTGTAAAAGATTATTTTGAACTACAAAATGATATAAAATATATAACAGAACTCTTTAGGGTAAAAGCAAATCAAAAAAATATCACTATAGATTTGATTTTGTGTCCAGATGTACCAAAGATTTGTAAAACAGATTCTTTACGCCTAAAACAGATTATCTCAAATCTTTTTAGTAATGCTATAAAGTTTACTGATGTAGATGGAAAAGTAATACTTACTGTTAAGGCAGATACACAAAAAAAAGAGATTCGTTTTAGTATGAAAGATAGTGGTGTTGGTATATCTAAAGAGTATCAAAAAACAATCTTTGAACCTTTTTCCCAAGAAGATGCTACAACAACCAAAAACTATGGTGGCACTGGCTTAGGGTTGAGTATTTGTTATAAACTAGTTGAGCTCTTAGGTGGAGAGCTTAAAGTGATAAGTGAAAAGAATCACGGGAGTGAGTTTTACTTTGATTTACCAGCTCCATGTATGGATGATGAAAATATACAAAACAAACTACCTAAAAAACATATACCATCTCAAACAAAAGATTTAAGTGACAAACACATTTTACTTGTTGAAGACAATGAATCAAATCAAGCATTTATGAAAGTAATACTTAACAAAATGGGCATAAAATTTGATATTGCCAATGATGGTGCTATCGCTGTAAATATGTTCAAACTTCATAAATATGATGCTATTTTAATGGATGAGAATATGCCAAATATGAATGGAATCGAAGCAACAAAAAATATTTTGGAAGATGAAAAAAAGAATAATCTCCAACATACCCCAATCATAGCTCTCACAGCAAATGCACTCAAAGGGGATAAAGAAAAGTTTTTAGAAGCTGGTATGGATGAGTATTTAACAAAACCTCTTGATAGAAAAAAATTGAGTGAAGTGTTAGAAAAAATATTTTCATCAAAGAATCTGTAAAAAGATTCTTTGATTATAAAAACAGCCTAGTTCATACTTGGCTTTGGTGTTTTTAGTGTAGAAGCTGGAAGAACTGGGTAAGTAATATCAGGTTTTCTACCATCTAGTGCATTAAAAAATGTCTCGATTGAAGTAGCTTCTTTATCAGTTATTTTCATACCTAATTGTGTTCTACCCATCTCAACGATAGCTTCTTTTAAACTCCAGATTCCACCATTGTGGTAATAAGGTGCAGTTTGCGTAATATTTCTAAGTGTTGGTACTTTTACAAGACCATCTTTATCACCTTTAAAATCACCTAAATCTCTATGCTTATACTCAGCAGTAATCTCAAACGCTTGCATAGTTCCACCAAGAGCAATACCATTATGACAAGTTACACACCCTTTGTCTATAAAAGTTTTTAAACCCTCTTTCTCTTTGCTGTTCATCGCTTTGTCATCACCATTTAAGAAATCATCAAATCTTGATGGAGTAACTAAAGTACGCTCAAATAAACCGATAGTATTTGTAATTGTCTCAAAATCGATTCTTACATTTTTACCATAAGCTGATTTAAAATCATTTACATACGCAGGCATAGAAGTAACAGTTGATACTACATGAGTAGGTGTTGCTGCCATCTCTGGAGCTGCTTGGATTGGACCTTGTGCTTGTTTTTCTAAATCTGGGTCTCTACCATCCCAAAACTGAGAACTAAAAAATACTGCATTATATACAGTTGGAGAGTTTAAATGATGAGGATTAGCAGTCCATTTGTGACCAATCGCTGCAGCAACGCCGTCATCTCCACCCTCAGCTAAGTTGTGACAAGTGTTACAAGAGATAAGACCACTCTTAGATAACCTTGGGTCAAAGTAAAGCTTTTTACCTAGTTCAACTTTTTCATCAGTGATAGGGTTTTTAGGATTGTCAATTAACTTAAGAAGTTCTAAGTTAGATTCTGGAATAGCTGTTAACCCAGCCTCTTTTGCTTGATTTACTAAAGAAGATGCCATTAAAGAAGCAGCTGTTAATGCACTTAGAGTAATAATTTTCATATTTTTTCCTTATATTATGTATGAGTGAAATTATAGTTATTTTTACTTAAGGGAAAATAATTATCTTTTAGTAAAAATTATTTACAATCTTTACAGATTCCATTAAAAACAATCGAACTTCTTGAGAGTGTATAATCACTAAGTTCTGAGGCTTGTTTGAGTAAATCACTAGTATCTACAGCGACATCCATAATAGAATTACACTCTGAACATACAACATGAGAATGTTCCATTTTTGTCAGTTCATACACACTTTTTTGTTTTGGAATCTTCACTTCACTCAAAAAAGATATCTCTATCATCGCATTGATATTTTTATAAATTGTAGCAAGTGAAACAGATGGAAATTTGCTTTGTAATGCTTTATAAATATCATCAATATTTACATGCCCATGTGTATATAACTCCTCCACAATAGTCAATCTTTGTGGGGTAACTTTTAGGTTATTCTCTTTTAATAATGCTACAAAATTCATAATATTCTTTTTTTTAATTTTGCGAATTATAATTAAGATATATAAAAATCTTTATTAGTCGATAAAAATTATCTCTATCTTTTATATATATTTAAGACTGTAGGTGTAATAAACTAATAATATAATTAAGTTTTGATTATGTTATAAAAGATACAATTTTATAAAACAACCAAAGGATTCTCAACATGAAAAAACTTATAGCTACTACAGCATTTATCGCTACACTTTTGACTCCAAGTATAGTAAATGCAGATAAGGTTAATGGTCTTAATGTATTAATAAATTCTGGTGAGCCACAAACTCAGGCTATGGCAATGGTGCTTTCACTTATGACTATCAAAAAACATAATAAAAAAGTAAACATTGTTTTATGTGGTGCTGCTGGTGATTTGGCCGATAAAAATATCAAATCTACTCCTGTAAAAAGACCAAATGGTAAATCTCCAACTCCAAAAGACAATTTAAAAATGCTTATAAATAAGGGAGCTAATGTTCAAGTTTGCCCTTTATATCTTCCAAATTCAGGTAAAAATAAATCAGTATTATTAGATGGAATCACTGTTGCTAAACCACCAGTTGTTGCAGGTAGATTATTAAATAGCAATTTTTCTAATATAACTTTTTAGTAGATTCTTCTAACTTATGGTTGAGCTATTTATATATTTTATAGCCTCTACCCTACTCTCTACACTTTTTGCTATTGCAGGATTAGGTTCAGCAATAGCACTTGTCCCCACCCTCAATATTTTAGGTTTATCATTTGATATGGCTAGAGTGAGTGGACTATTTGTAAACTCCATTACAACTATCACAACAAGTATTTTAAATCTAAAAAAACAGCTTTTTGATATTGATTTTGTAGCACCTCTTGTTATAAGTTCAGTTGTATTTGCATTTATTGGTGCAAAAATATCCTTATTGCTTGATGTTGATTTTGTAAAGACTATATTTGGAATCACCCTTATTATAATCGCTTCTATGATTCTTTTCTTTAAAAAACCTCAAAATAAATCATTTATTGGCTCTAATGCTATTTTAGTTTTGAGTGGGTCTGTTGGTGGATTCTTTTCAGGATTCTTAGGTATTGGTGGTGGGTCTATCATCTCACCTATCTTATTTCTCTTTGGTTATGATATAAAAAAAGTTGCCATCGGAATATCTTTTGTGATTCCTTTTTCATCTATTGTTGCATTTGGAAGTTACGCAAGTGTTATTGAGCTTGATTATATACTTTTAGGTATTGTTGGTACTGGGGCAATTATTGGTGGTGCAATAGGAAACTATCTACTACATTTTAAAATTTCTCCACCCACTATTAAAAAAATCCTAGCAATCTCTTTATATCTTATTGCGATAAAAATACTTTTTTTGTAATAAAATAAAAATAAAAATTATAAACAGCACAGTGGTAAAACTCAAACCTTTTATAAAATGCTTATACTCTTCTTCTAGTTTTATTTGAGTATTCTCATATTTTTTGTCTTGTGTAGTATTTATATATCCATATTCTATATATGTATCCAAAGGCTCAAAATATTGTGAGTAAATATACTCTTGATTCTTTACTTGAGAAGATTTATATATTTCATTATTTGAATCTCTCAAAGAGATAAAATAATCTTTATCTAATGGAATCATTTTCATCACTTCAAGAAGAGAATCTTTTAAAATATCATATCTCTCTTTTTTTTGAATCTTTGTACCTATAAACCAATCATACATATCAAGTTTTTTTACAAAGTATATCTCTTGTGGTTCATCCTTTGCATATTTGCTATATAAAAATCCTTCCCCTCTTTTTCTCACCTTTTGAATCTGCTCAAGAACAATAGTTCGAGCATCTGCATCCATATAATCAATATCTATCTCATTTTTAGCCAAAGAGACTATTGCATCGCCATGAAAATTTTTAATAAATATATAGTTTTGCTCTTTACCCCATGAGAGTTTCATCATAAGATTTTTTATCTCTCTTTTTATCTTTTTGTCACTTTTAATACCTTTATTTTTTCTATATATCTCATCTGCAGCTTTATACGCAATTGCAATCTTCTCTTCTAACTCTTTTTCTATATCTTTTTGAATTTTGTTATAGTGCTGTTCATATGTTTTATAGATTTTCTCTACAAATAACTTAGATTTTTGTTTCTTAAAATCACTATCTAGCTTTATCTCTTCTAATTTTGTCTCTTCTAAATAAGTTGTAAGTTTGTCATAATAAAAAGAAGCTGTTAAAAAACCAAATACCAAGATTATACTCGCAGGTAAAATTACAACTGCATATTTTATAAATCTTTTTTCATTATTTCTCATAAAAAATTCCTTTTTGAATATTTAATTATAATCAATTTTATATTAAAAAGTGGTTTTTTACTCTAAATTTAAGAGCCAAATTGAAACAATATAAACTTAAGTAATTTAAATTATACTTATCTTTAATTATATGAAAGAATTGTTTAGCTATAATTCGCCAAATACTTTAAGGGGAAGGTGCATTATTTGGTTTTATACCTAAATAATCTTTCATCATCTCCTTAATATTACAAGGATTATGATGCAAGAAAATGCACAAAACGAAACTCAAAAAGAAGAGTCAATCATCACATTTGATGATTTAAACCTAAAAAAAGAAGTACTACAAGCAGTTAAATACGCAGGTTTTACAGTTCCAAGTCCTATTCAAGCACAAGCAATTCCATTTGTTTTAGATGGTCGTGATATGGTTGCTCAAGCTCATACTGGTACTGGTAAAACAGCTGCTTTTGGTCTTCCAGCTATCTCAAATATGAAACTAAACGCTGGTGTTGAAGTTTTAGTTATTACACCAACTCGTGAACTTGCTACTCAGGTTTCAGATGAATTATTTAAATATGGTAGAAATTTAGGTGTAAGAACTGTTACTGTTTATGGTGGTTCTTCATATAAAAGACAACTTGACCTTATAGAGCGTGGAGCAAATATTGTTGTTGCAACTCCAGGTCGTTTATTAGATATTCTAAAAAAAGATATGCTAAATGATTTCACTCCAAGCATGGTTATTTTAGATGAAGCTGATGAGATGCTTGATATGGGATTCTTAGATGATATTAATGAAATATTCTCATACTTACCAACAAACCGTCAAACACTTTTATTCTCAGCTACTATGCCAAAACCTATTAAGATTCTTGCTGAGAGAATTTTAGAGAATCCTGAGTTTATTTCTATCACTAAAGGTGAAACTACAAACGCAGATATTGACCAATCATACTATGTGATTGAAGAATCTGAAAGAGATGATGCAATTATCCGTCTTATGGATTCTGAAGATATTGGTAAATCAGTTGTATTTTGTAGAACAAAATCTGAAGTTGATAGACTAAGTAATGTTCTCTCAAATGCTGGTTATTTAGCAAATGGTCTTCATGGAGATATGGAGCAAAGACAAAGAGAAACAGTTATTAAAGGGTTTAAACAAAACTCTGTAAAAGTACTTGTTGCTACAGATGTTGCTGCTCGTGGTATCCATGTAAACAATATCTCTCATGTATTTAATTACCATATCCCGTTTGACCCAGAATCTTATGTTCACCGTATTGGTAGAACTGGTCGTGCTGGAACTAAGGGTAAAGCTATTACACTTTTAACTCCATTAGAGTTTAAAGAGCTTCAAAGAATCAAAGCAAAAGTTGGAACTTCAATGAATCACGCTTTTGTTCCAAGTAAAAATGACTTAAGAGAATCAACTGTTGATGCTCTTGTTAAAAAAGTTGAAGAGCATAAAATCTATGATGAAGCGCATAAAGTTTTAGATAAACTTCGTGAAGATATAGATGAAGAGCAGATGGCATACAAATTAATCTCTATGTTACTTGATCAACAAGAGATTAAAGGACCAAATGCTATTGGTATCCCTGCTGATAGAATCGAAGCTATACTTGCTCGTGCTGCACAGCGTGGTGGTGGAAATAGTCGTGGTCGTGGAAGAAGTCGTAATGGTGGAGGTGGTGGTGGTGGTTACCGTGGAAACCGTGATAGAAATCGTTCAGGTGGAGGCGGTGGTTACCGTGGAAACCGTGAAGGTGGAAGTCGTGATGGTGGAAATGGTGGCGGCGGTTACCGTGGTAACCGTTCTAACTCTAACAGACATAGAGACTAATCTCTATCCCCCTATAAAGTTCACATTTTGTGAACTTTATAACAATTTATCCATCCCCTTCCCTTTTTCTACTAACTATCTCTTAACACTTTGCAAATAAATAGATATAATCTACCTAAATAAAAATAAGGTCTATAGATGATAATATATGAAGATAATCAACTCTATGTAGAAAAAGAATTAAGTGAGATTCCATGGGTAAAAATATTTACAAAAGAGCCATATAAAGAGCTAGGTGATGTTCCTAAAGAGCTACGAGTAAAGCTATGGAAAGTATATGACATAATAGAAGAAGAGATGAAAAATTACTATAAACCTACAAAAATCAATATGGCATCTTTTGCCAATATGCTCCCAAGAGTTCATATCCATGTGATGGCAAGATTTGAGAATGACAGCTATTTTCCAAATCCAATGTGGGGTGAGAAATTAAGAGAATCTGATTTAGAATTACCAGATGAAGATGAGTTTTATAAAAGAATTTTTAATATTTTAAGTAATAAATCTAGCTAATAAAAGAATTTTTCACTTAGTAAATTGAGCTATTTTGTCATAGTTCAAGGCGAAGTTGAATTAATGTGAGGAGCCTACTAAAGTAGGTGACGAGCATTCATTCAACTTTAACGCAGAAATCTGGCAAAAGAGCCTATTTAATAGGTGAAAATGGGACTAAGGCACTTCCCCATGTTAGACCCCCACCAAAAGCATCAAGCAACATAAGTTCGCCAGATTTTAAATTCCCTTGCTCATAAACATCATTAATCGCCATTGGAATTGAAGCACCAGAAGTGTTACCATATTTTGAAACAGTTAAAACAACCTGCTCCTCTTTCATCTTAAGTGCATCACCTACAGCTTTAATAATACGATAGTTAGCTTGATGTGGTATAAAATGCTCAACTGTAGAGCTATCAATATTATTGTTCTCTAATATCTCAACAACATCTTTAGTTAAGGTACGAACAGCAACTTTAAAAGTTTCATTCCCTTTCATTTGCATAAAACAAGCACCAGCTTCTTGGTCTAAAGAATCATGAGGTGAACCAGTTCCACCATTTGGTGTCATTAGTAAATCAGCATAAGTTCCATCAGCACCAGTATGTACATCAATAATTGCTTCTTTTTTATTATCAGTTGCAGAGATTATTGCTGCACCAGCACCATCACCAAAAAGGATACAAGTTCCTCTATCAGTATAATCTGTAATAGCAGAAAGTTTTTCAGCACCAACTATAAGGACATTTTTTTTCATCCCAGATTCTATAAATGCTTTTGCAATAGATAAGATATAAACAAATCCCGTACAAGCAGCAGATATATCAAATGCTGTAACATTCCCAAGTCCAAGTTTGTTTGAGATAATTGTAGCAGTTGATGGCATACAAAAATAATCAGGTGAGATAGTTGCACATATAACCATATCGATTTCTGAACTAGCTATTTTACTTCTATCTATTGCTAATTTTGCAGCTTCTACACCCATATCGCTCGTAGTTTCATCTTTAGCTGCTATATGACGCTCTTTAATACCAGTTCTTTTTGTTATCCACTCATCTGTAGTATCAACCATCTCTGAGAGATCTTCATTACTTAATATTTTAGTTGGAGCGTAAGCACCAATAGAGCGAAATGCAGCGTATGCCATTAATTTTCCTTTTGATTATACTCTTGAAGTTTTTCTAATATTTGCTGATTAACATTAGTATCAACATAAGAGATAGCCTGATAAATTGCATTTTCTATAGCTTTTGCATTACTTTTACCATGACTCACAATAGCACACCCTTTAATACCAATTAATGGAGCACCACCAACTTCAGCATAATCAATCTCTTTTTTGAGGAGTTTAAATACTTTTCTCATTAAAAGAGCACCTGTAATAGCAATAGGTGATTTTCTAATATAATCTTTAATAAGTCCACTAATTGTAGAAGCAACACCCTCACTAGTTTTAAGAACTAAGTTTCCTATAAAACCATCACAAGTAATTACATCACAAGAGCCATTGAAGATATCTCCACCCTCAACATTTCCTATAAAACCATCATGTTTTTTCAAAAGTTTATGTGCAGCTTTTGTTACTTCATTCCCTTTAGATTCCTCTTCACCATTTGCAAGAAGACCAATACGAGGATTTTTAACACCCATCACATTTTGAGCATAACACCCACCCATAATAGCAAACTGCACAAGATGTTCAGCTTTAGAATCTACATTTGCACCAACATCTAACACTACTGAGCGAGTACCAACTTTTGTTGGCATAAATGTGATAAGAGCAGGACGAGCAATACCTTTTAATCTACCAAGTCTTAGGGTAGCCAAAGTCATTGTTGCACCACTATGTCCAGCTGAAACAACCCCATCAGCTTCACCGTTTTTTACTAGTTCAACAGCTTTGTAGATTGTACTCTCTTTTCTTTTGACAGCTTCAGTTGCTGCTTCACCCATTGATATAACATCATCTGTATCTACAATAGAAATCTTATCTCTATAACGCTTAGGTAACATAGGTAAAATTTCTGATTTTTTTCCTACTAAAATAGGTTCGAATGATTTTTTCTTAAGTGCTGCGATACAACCTTTTACAATTGGTTCGGGACCAAAGTCCCCTCCCATTGCGTCAATAGCAATCTTTACCATTGACTATTTATACTCACCAGTAGTTGGGTTGATGTGATGTGGTAATCTATATGTTCCATCTGCATCTTTAACTGGTTTAGCTAGTGTAATTTTGTAGTGAGTTCTTCTTTTCGCTGAACGAGAGTGAGATACTCTTCTCTTAGGTACTGCCATAATTTATTCCTTTATTTTAATTTTAATTACAATTTTTGCAACTGTGATAGTCGCTTTTGATAAGTTCTACTTCAGAAAGTAAAAGTTCATCTAAATCTGCCAAAGAATCAAAAGATTCAACAACATCTAATTCGATACTGCTATCATCTTCATATATACCATCAGAGATAAAAAATTCAATCTCTTCATCTACTGATAATTTAAATTCTTCGCCACATTTACTACATTCAGTTTCAAGCATGCCTTTTAAATCAGCATGAAGCAAAATCAATTTGCCAGAATGATACTGCAAATAACCTTTAAAAGTTATTTCATTAGATTTCACTTCAAAATCTAATGGAGTTTTTGTTACCTTTCTTAGTATGACTTTCAAAAGTTAACTTTAAGAAATTTCTCTTTCTGAGAAGAAAAATGCAATTTCAATAGCTGCATTTTCAACAGAATCACTTCCGTGAACTGCATTAGCATCTATATTTTCAGCAAAATCTGCACGGATTGTACCAGCTTCTGCTTCTTTAGGGTTAGTTGCACCCATTAAGTCACGGTTAACTTGCATTGCATTTTCACCCTCTAAAACTGAAACAACAACTGGACCACTGATCATAAAATCAACTAAGTCATTGAAAAAAGGTCTCTCTGCATGAATAGCATAAAATGCTTCTGCATCACCACGAGAAAGTTGAATCTTTCTTGTTGCTGCAACTTTAAGACCATTGCTTTCAAATCTATCTAAAATTTTTCCGATAACACCTTTAGCTACTGCATCTGGTTTGATTATTGATAGTGTTCTTTCCATCAAATCTCCTGTAAATATAAAATTAGTATGCGATTGTATCGAAATAAAAGTTGATTTTAGTTTAAATGAGGATTATAAATTTGAAAAATGTAAAATTAGTAGGTATTTTACACAAAAAAAAAGTGCCAAAAGGCACTTTTAAAGGAACTATTCTACGATAGCTTCTTTGTTATCTCTTTGTTCTTGAGTGATATCTTCACGATGCTCTGGAGAATCTCCGATAGCATCCCAAGTGATACAACCCTCTGTAGGACATGCAGTAGCACAAGCTGGTTCGTCATGATGACCAACACACTCTACACATTTATCAGCGTAAACATAATAAATGTCCTCATCTGTTGGATTATCATCCTCATCTACAATAGCTTCTGTAGGACACTCATCTATACAAGCACCACAATTAATACACGTATCATTAATAAATACTGACATTATCTTCTCCTAATATTTTATAGTGCAAACTATACACTTTCGAATTTTAAATGTAGCTAAAATAGAGTTTATTCAAAAAATATATTCCTAAAAGTTACATATTTCTCTAAAATCATTCTATTTTTATAAAAATTATAAACTGAGATAATTTTTAATATCTTCTACTCTATCAGTTTGTTCCCATCTAAACTCTTTGTCTTCTCTTCCAAAATGACCATAAGAAGCTGTTTTTCTATAAATTGGTTTGAGTAAATCTAAAGATTCTATTATCCCCTTAGGCGATAAATCAAAAAGCTCTTTTATACACTCTTCTATTTTCTCTTCATCAATTGTACTCGTACCATGTGTATTTACCATAATAGAAACTGGTTGTACTACACCTATGGCGTATGCTATCTGTATAGTAGCTTTCTCACATACATCAGCTGCCACAAGATTCTTAGCAACATAACGAGCAGCATAAGCAGCACTTCTATCTACTTTAGTTGGGTCTTTGCCAGAAAATGCTCCACCACCATGAGGACAACTTCCACCATAAGTATCAACAAT
>Ga0193965_1000185_pt1 | contig 21722 bp, 6 predicted proteins | sample FB_8_MG_FD_140330 | JGI IMG/M metagenome (GOLD analysis project Ga0193965, IMG submission 140330) | Microbial mat bacterial communities from the Broadkill River, Lewes, Delaware, United States - FB_8_MG | ecosystem: Environmental > Aquatic > Freshwater > River > Microbial mats | place: USA... | reverse complement strand
TGGTGGAGATAATGCCTTATCAACAATTACCAAAACAGTTGATGGACTTACTATTACTTTGAGTAATCCATCACCTAATCAAACATTTAGGACTGATTATGATGGAGTCTATATAGTAAAAGAAGGTACTATTACTAGTTTTGACATATCTTTTTCAAAAGATATTAAACTTATCTCTTATACGATTGATTATATTTACCAATTAGATAGCAGTGAAGAGATGAATTTAACAAATAATAATCAAAGTAGTTTGGATAGTAATTTTACTGTAGGAAGCCATGATTTTAATAATTCATTGACAGTATTAGCTAATTCAATAATTAATGTTAAAAATAAGAATACCTCAAGTAGCGTACAGATGATAAGTATCGTAGTATCTAGGGTTATTATCCCTGAACCTACAAATCATCCCACATCACTAAGTGTAACAGTTAATAACTCTTCTCAAATCACTACAAGCTGGATAGATTCTATAGGAGGTCAAGCTCCTGATGGTTATTTGTTGATGTGTTCAACTAGTGATAGTTTTATCGACCCTGTTGATACAATAGCTCAAAGTGATGATTCTGATTGTAGTGATGGGAGTGGTGTAGTAAATATCACTAATGGAGTAGAGACTTATCAATGGAGTGGACTCAGAGGAGATACACAATACTATTATAAACTCTATCCCTATACAAATAGTGGAAGTGATATTGATTATAAAACTGATGGTACACCTCTTGCTACGACACTAGTAGAGACACTATACTCTAAAATATTAACAAACGATAATACTTTTATAAAACCAACAGTTGTTACTACTAGTGGTGGTGGAAGTCAGTTCCTCTCTTCTGGTATTGTGGCAGGAACTTCTTCTTTTAATTATTCTACTATATATATAAAACCAACTTTAGAAGGTAACTATACATTTGAGGTGTTATCATCTGATATTAGTGATAGTTTGTTAATGATGTATGATACTAGTTTTGATAAAGATAATCCTTTAGATAATTTTTTAATTGGAAATGATGATTCTGGTAATGGCTTCCTCCCAAAACTTGATACAAGTCTAATACCAATAGCATTGACAGCTGGAAAAACTTATGCTTTAGTATTACTACCTTATAGTTCAGGAGATACTGGAAATAGTTATTTAAATGCTATTGGTCCTGGTCGTGTACTTATTGGTCATACCGTTATAATCACTACAAACGATTTAGTTCTTAAATCAACAGATGTGGCAACAGTTACATTTACACTAAGTGAAGTATCCAACGATTTTACAGAATCTGATATTGATGTAGTAGGTGGAACTCTAAGTAATTTCATAGGAAGTGGCACAACTTATACTGCAAACTTTACTCCAACTATAGGAAGTACAAGTGCTACAATAGATGTAGCAACAGGTAAATTTACAAATACAGCAGGAAATACAAATATAGCATCTAATCAACTTACTATGAGTGTTGATACTATAGCTCCTACAGTTACAATCACTTCAAACGATTTAGCTCTTAAAGTAGGAGATGTAGCGACTCTTACATTTACGCTGAGTGAAGCTTCAACTGATTTTGCAATAGGAGATATTACGGCAGTAGGTGGAACTTTAAGTAATTTTGCAGGAAGTGGTGCAATCTATAAAGCAGACTTTACACCAAATACTTCAAGCACTACAGGTGCTACTGTAGATGTAGTAGCAGATAAATTTACAGATACAGCAGGAAATACAAATATAGCATCCACTCAACTTACTATGAGTGTTGATACAGTAGCACCTACAGTTACAATCACTACAAACGATTTAGCTCTTAAAGTAGGAGATGTAGCAAATCTTACATTTACGCTGAGTGAAGCTTCAATTGATTTTATATTAGGAGATATTACAGCAGTAGGTGGAACTCTAAGTAATTTTGCAGGAAGTGGTGCAATCTATACAGCAGACTTTACACCAAATACTTCAAGCACTACAGGTGCTACAGTAGATGTAGCATTAAATAATTTTACAGATACAGCAGGAAATACAAATATAGCATCTACTCAACTTACTATGAGTGTTGATACTATATCTCCTACAGTTACAATCACTACAAATAATTCAACTCTTAAAGTAGGAGATGTAGCGACTCTTACATTTACGCTGAGTGAATCTTCAACTGATTTTGCAATAGGAGATATTACGGCAGTAGGTGGAGCGTTAAGTAATTTTGCAGGAAGTGGTGCAATCTATACAGTAAACCTTACACCAATAGCTTCAAGCACTACAAGTAATATAGTATATATAACAGCAGATAAATTTACAGATACAGCAGGAAATACAAATATAGCATCTAATCAACTTACTATGAGTGTTGATATTATCTCTCCTATAATCTCCTCTCTAACCCCAGCAGATAATGCCTCTGGAGTATCAAGAGATACAAATCTAACAATGACTATGAGTGAAGATATAATAAAGGGTACAGGAAATATTGTTATCAAAAAGAGCAGTGATGGTAGTATTGTAGAGACTATCGCTATAACAAGTAGCATGGTTACGATAAGTGGAGCAGTTGTGACAATAGACCCAACTGTTATTCTTGATTTTGATTCGTTGTATTTCGTACAAATAGAAGATGGAGCAATAAAAGATAAGTATAATAATAGTTTTGTAGGAATTACAGATACTACGAGTTGGAGTTTTACAACGGAGAAAAATAAAGCTCCAGTAATCTCAAATACAGTATCAGGACAGATAGTAGATGATAATAGATTAATCTCTCCATTTAGTACGGTAACTTTGGCAGATAATGAAGATGATAATATCTCTATAACTATCACGATAGATGATAATGGTAAAGGGGTTTTATCTCAATCTACTATAGCAAATGGAACTATAGCATCAGTTCAATCTACTCTAAGAGCGATTACATTTAGTCCAACACCTAATAGCGTAGCAGTAGGCTCAACAGAGACGACTACATTTAATATAATAGCAAATGATAAAACTTCAAACTCTATCGTTAATAGTGATACTACTGTAGTATCTACAAGTATAAATGATTTACCAACATCAGAGAATATAAGTTTTATAATAGACGAAGACAAAAATAAAATATTTACTACAGATGAATTTGTCTTTATAGATATAGATGTGGGAGATACTTTAAAGTCTATCATCATAACAACTCTACCAACAGTAGGAGTATTAACTCTAAATGATGTAAATGTAACTCTAAACCAAGAGATTAAAGATATAACAAATCTAAAATTTACTCCAAAAGCAGATGAAAATGGAACACCTTATACAACATTTGAGTTTAAAGTCAATGATGGTGAGGCTAATTCAACTTTAGCTTATGTGGCTACTATCAATGTAAATCCCATAGATGATGCTCCATACTTCATAACAAAGCAAGGTGATTATGAAGTAATGGAAAATTCAGGTGCAAAAAGTGTCATACTCCAAGCTATAGATAAAGAGAGTGATACCTTTAAATATAAAGTATCAACTTCAAATGATAAGGTAAGTCTCTCTTTGGTAGGTGATAATCTTATAATAACTCCTCTTTTAAATAAAACTGGTGATGTGACTGTAAATGTAACTGTAACAGAAGATAATAACACTATGTTAATAGATTCTTATAGCTTTAGAGTAACAATTAATCCAGTTAATAAAGTACCAGTAATAAATACTCTATTTAATGATATAACTATCGCAGAAGATAATGGTAGTAGCAGTTATGAGATAAATATTTCAGATATTGATTTGGATGATTTGAACTTAACAATAGAGTCTAATAATACAAATATCTTAACTATTAGTCCCAATTGGAGTGGAGTATTAGACTCTTCTAATTGGATAAATAGGTTTAATCTCACAACAGTACCAAATGCAAATGGAGTAGTGCAAATTACTATTATGGTATCTGATGGTGATTTGAATAGCACAAAAACATTTAATGTAATTGTCACAAAAGTAGATGATGCACCGATGATAAATACTCTATTTAATGATATAACTATCGCAGAAGATAATGGTATAAGCAGTTATGAGATAGATATTTCAGATATTGATTTGGATGATTTGAACTTAACAATAGAGTCTAATAATACAAATATATTAACTGTTAGTCCCAATTGGAGTGGGTTATTAGACTCTTCTAATTGGATAAATAGTTTTAATCTCACAACAGTACCAGATGCAAATGGAGTAGTAAAAGTTACTATTATGGTATCTGATGGTGATTTGAATAGCTCAAAAACATTTGATGTAATTGTCACAGAGGTAGATGATGCACCGACGATAAATACTCTATTTAATAATATAACTATCACAGAAAATAATGGTACTAGCAGTTATGAGATAAATATTTCAGATATTGATTTAGATGATTTGAACTTAACAATCGAGTCTAATAATACGAGTATTTTAACTGTTAGTCCCAATTGGAATGGGTTATTAGACTCTTCTAATTGGATAAATAGTTTTAATATTACAACAGTACCAAATGCAAATGGAGTAGTGAAAATTACTATTATGGTATCTGATGGTGATTTGAATAGTTCAAAAACATTTGATGTAATTGTCACAGAAGTAGATTATGCACCTATTTTAGAAGCTATTATAGATATAAATAAAAATGAAGATGATAATATCTTTGATATAATTTTAAATGCTAGTGATAGTGATGGAGATATAATATCATATCAAGCTACTTCAAGCCATCCATCTATTGCCACTGTTACTGAGCATAATGGCGTACTTACGATTACACCTCTATCCAATCAAAATGGCATAGTGACAATAGAAGTGGTAGCTTCTGCTAATGGCAAGAGTGATAGTAAAAGCTTTAAAGTCAATATATCTCCTACCAATGATGTACCAACTATAATAATGGATTCAAATATTACAATAGATGAAAATCAAGAACAGACTTTATCATTTAGTGCTATAGATGTAGATGGGGATAGTGTAGCAGTTATAATTAAAAAAGACCCTCAATATGGTGAAGTTACTAAAAGTGGTTCTAATATTACTTATACGCCCTATAGTGACTTTAGTGGAAGTGATAATTTTATATTATCATTTGATGATGGCAATGGTGGGAGTGTAGATAAGACTATAGTTGTGGTAGTCAATCCCGTTAATAGTGATACCAATATTACTGTAGCCTCAATGACAAAACTTCTCACTACTCTCAAAGATACTAACATTACAGTAGATGAAGAGAGTGGAGAGACTACCATTATGGCAGATAGTAATGTTACTACAGAGATAGGCTTTGTATATAGAGCGATAGTTACTATAGATAAAATAGGTAAGGCAAAAACCAAAATAATAAGAGTAAATTTAGAGACACTAGAAGAGACACTAATAGACTTAACTCTTAGAAATGGATTTTGGTACAAAGAGGGTAATCTTGTAAATATTTCTATAGCTAATGGTATGTTACAGATTGAAATATTAACAACAATAGATGAACCAATAATCATAAACTAAAGGATAAGTATGAAACATATATTATTATCTCTTCTTGCAGTAGGATTTACTGCTTGTGGGACAACAAATAGTGATAGCAAAGAGACAATCGTTTTGAGTATCAAATGTAATAGTACAAACGATACAACTAATTATCAACTCTTACAAAGTGGAGATATTATATCCAAATCAGAGACACTATATGATGGAACATCTAGTAATCCTCAAATAAAGATATTCCATAGCGAAGATGGAATCAAAAAAGTGTGCCTAAAAAGTGGCATAGCCATAATTACAAGATAGGAAAAAATATGAAACTAAAAACAATAACACTCTCAATACTAGCAGCTTCTTCTATATTTGCAGGTGGAGATATAAATATAATAGAGGAAAAAGAGATAGAGATAGAGATACCACAAAAAGATACAAGTTCTTTTTATTTAGGTATTGGTACATCTTATATTAATCTCAAAAGTATCACTACAGATGAGAGCTTCACTAGTCTAGGTGCAACTCTTCAAGTGGGATATAAATATAACTCATATATAGGAGTAGAGGCTCGTTATAGCCAAAGTGTAGGAGATGTAGCTTATGACAAAGGTAATACACTATTTGTAAATACCTCTAGTTACCCCACTACTTCTTCTAATATAGCTCTCTACCTCAAGCCTCAATATCCATTGGGTGATTTCACTCTCTATGGATTGTTGGGTTATGGGGTGATACAATATACTCAATTGCCAACAGGTACAAAAGATAGAAAAGAGAGTAGTTTTCAATGGGGTCTAGGTTCAGAGTATCTAGTGATGGAAAATATATCTATATTCGCAGACTATAGTCGTCTCTATGATGGAGTAGGAGTAGATGGACATATTGCCACTCATGATGTATATAGTGATATTGTGACTATTGGAATATCTTATAAGTTTTAAGTAATTCCATACTTTTTATATCTAGCACTTTGGGTTGAGTTATCTCTCTACCCATACATTTAATTCCTAAAGTATAGGAGTAGCAAAGTAGTAGCAAAAGAATTTTTGTTTTGATACTACTTTGAGTTTTTACTTTGCTATACTTTTAAATATTTTCTAACATAGAAAAAATAATGGAGATTTAATATGAAATATACAAATATTGTAATTTGTTTTCTTTTGCTTCAATCGGCACTTTATTCTGCAGAACGAACACAAGAGATAAAGTTGGAAAAAGGCTGGAATAGTGTCTATTTGGAGGTTGTCCCTCAGATAGATGAACAAAATATATCAGCTTTTTTGATACCTACGGCATCTGCTATTGAGATGATTGCTACCTATTATCCCAAAAGCTCTTCTGTGGAGTATATATCTGACCCATCTAATATAGGTTGGAAAAAAGCTAGTTGGATTAGGTGGATAAGAGATGATTTACCAGAATCCTTTTTGTCCAATCTTTATGACCTAGAAGCCAATCAAGGCTATCTAGTTAAAGCAAGTAGTGCTTTTGTTTGGAGAGTTAAGGGGGAAGTGGTCTATAAGAAAAAGCCTTTTCAACCTAACTCATTTAACCTAAGAGGATTTAAGGTCAAAAATAGCTCTTCCTCTGCCTCTTTTCATAACTTGTTACAAGAGAATACCAGTGCAAAAGGTCTAATAAATTCTCCTATCTATAAGCTTTTAGATGGCTCTTGGACGAAAATCAATATTGTAGATGAGCCAGTGCAAGAGAATAGAGCTTATTGGGTCTATTCAGATAATACAGCTGAGTTTCAAGGAACTATAAAGCTTGATATTAGCAATGGTGCGAGTAAATTAAATTTTTTGGATATTGTCAGAACTCAAACCGTTACGCTTACGAATACCTCAAACAATCCCATATCAGTAGTAGTAAGCTTAGAAAATAATAGCGTACCACTATTGTTAGTAGAACGAGATGCCCTCTATAATCGTACCTATACTCCTGTAACTACGACAGTAACTACAGTTACACTATTGGGTAATGATACCAAAAAAATAAAATTGGCTGTAGATAGAAATAAAATTGAAGATGCCAATGAAAAAACTGGACTGTTGAAGTTTGTAGTCTCATCTACAAATGAGGTCATTTGGGTAAGTATATCAGCTTATAAAGGAAATAGATAATGAAGATAAAAAATATAATAGCACTATTACTGTTGCTAACAATAGCTACCTATCCACAAGTAATTACAGGTCTTTGGATTGGTACGGTAGAAGTAAATAAGGTAAATGAAGTATATTCAGGTGCTAATAATACTCAAATCAATACACCAGCACCTGTAAAATACCCTTTTAATCTACAATATCTATTTCATACCGATAGTAGTGGTGTAACAAAGCTTCTAAAAGAGGTCTATATAATGCAGAGTAAAGATAGTAATCACACGAGAGTTTTGGTAACAGATGAGACTAGATTTAGTGATTTTGAGGGGATAATTAGAAAAGGTGATAATAAACTTGTCCCTGTACGATTGACAAGTCCCTCTATAGATTTCGATACCACAAAACAAAATTTAATACTTAATGGTGCTATATCCAATGAGGGTATGAGTGTCGTATCAGGAGTAGATATTATCCACGACAAGCTACACCCTACCAACCCTTTTAGGCATCAGTTTCACCCAAATCACAAAGAGGGTAGAACTATAACAAGAAGTTTCTCAATAGAGATAAATGCCTCAAATATAGATAACTCTCCCTCAGTAGGACAGACAAGGCTCAGAGCAACTTATAGAGAGACACTTATAGGATTGCATAGAGAAGCACTTAAAGTGAGTGGTCCTATGACTCTCACACAAATTAGCACAATAGGTATCCTAAATCCTAGTGCGTCAGGAAAATAGTATGAATAGTATAAAAAAATGGATTTTAAGCTCTTTAATCTTAACTCTTTTGAGTTCTACTCTGCTTATAGCAGTTGATCCCGTTATTCCAGGAGCTAAGGTATGGTTGCGTTCGGATAGTTTTACTTCAGTTTTAAAAAGTAAAACTGATTGGAATCCTTATACTCTTCAAAATATTACGGTGGAGTATTATCTAAATAGTTTATCCAATATTGGTATGGATAAAGGAGAATGGACAGGAGAAACATCTAGTGTAGTTTCATTATCTAAAGGTCTTAATTTTCATAAACATGTAACTTTTGCAGGGAATTTCTTAAATAAAAGTGCTTATAAATTAAATGCTACAGATGTATCATTCTATTCTGTACAAAAGCTCTCTTCTCCTTCAAAAATAGCTTTATTTGATGAAAATCTTCCTAATTTTGGTACTAATACTCGTGTCAGATTGTATGATGAACCTACGAAGAAGGATTATTATATCAGTCTTAATGGAACTACTAACTCTTTTGATAGCAGATCTTTTAATGATAGAGCTAGTTATATAGAAGTAGCGACAGGCTATAAAGCAGAAATTTTTTGGGACATTGATCTCGGTGGTACGAGCAAAACTTTTACGGGTGATACGACTATTAAAGCGACTGGATTTGACAATGAAGCTAGTTCTATACGAGTTACTAGAACAATGGCTGAAACAACAAATTATTTTCCAACAAAAGATATAATTACCTCTCCCTTAATAGCTTATCAAAATTTAGGATTCAATACATATCAATATAATCTGCATATAGGTGGCTTTACAGGAGATTTTTATGAGTTTATCGCTACAACAGATAATACTCCAGATACAACTCAAAAGATATACACTTATCTCTCTTTGAAATATGGTTTAACTTATGCTAAGAGTTATAAAAGCTCTTCAGGTGTTGAGATGTATCCATTAGATACAAATTATAATCATAATATCTTTGGATTAGCTAGAGATGATGTGTATAAACTACATCAAAGGGTGGCTACTTCGGTTTTAGAGGATTATCCTCTTGTTATCTCAACTAAAGATGACTTTACTAATCTCAATGAGGATATTAATCGTCCAAAGTTAGAAGATAAGAAATCTCTTGTCTTAGGAGATAATGGTATCGCTATTTCAAATATCAATTATAATAATCTTATCATTAATAATGTAACCTATAAATCTTATTCAGATACGGTATGGAAAGGTGTCAATAAGGGTATAAAGAGCGTATATATGAACTTTAAGGGAGTTTTTGATGACAAGTGGGGAATTCTTGTTTGCACTGATGGCAAATTTAACAATACAGGGACTCAATATTTCAAGCTTAATAATAAAGGTACAATAGATTTAAATGTATCATCTTACACGACATTCTATTTTAAATTGGCATCAGAGAGTGAAAATGGACTTCAATCAATTATAGAGATTCCCAAAGACGACCAAGGTACTCCTCTTTTCTCTTCTGACTATGTAGGAGTTGCTGATTTACTACCATATCAGTCATCTAAAAATATCTTTGTTGTAAATCAAAGTTATACTGATAAAGCTTATGGTGTAGATGTATTTCCTACTCAAAGTTATGAGAGTTCAACCAATCCAAACATACGATATGCTGTTTCCAAAATTATAGTAGAAACAGCTGGTGTCTCTGAACCTACATATTGTATCGGTACGAGCAATCCTTGTGAAAAGATGAAATTTGATATAACAGGACAGACTAAAGTAAGTTATATTTGGTCTGCACAACATCGTCTTGATATAGAGACCTCTTCTCCTCTTGCATCTTCTGAGGCAATATTAATCGTAACTACTAAGTACAAGGATAAGGTCACAGGGAAAGAGGTAAATATAAATACTTCTTTGAGTGGTGTAGGAACATATTGGATTAATGATGGTGACAAGGTTGAACTTCGTACAAAAACAAGTGGGGTTCAAAATTTAATTGTCAATGGGCTATCCTTTACAGATAGTAATAATATTCCCGTAAGTCAGCAGATTGTATCCAAAAATATAGATGGGACTGAATATTATACAAATACTCTAACAGATTCTATGCGTAGTTACAATAGTGGTAAAGTAAAGTGGGAATATGGTACAAAGATACATCAGTTTGAAAATGTATTAGGAGAACCATTTAGCTTAGATAAGGCTACTCCATATACAGGAAGCATAGAGAGTAGAATGGAGACGAAAGAGCAAGTAAAAGATAATGTACTCTCTGCGATACAAGCACTAGGAGGCAACTACAAACCAATGTCTTTCTTGCCCAATAGTAGTGATACTCCAGCAGGTTCAACAGAGATTAATGCTATGATTTATGACACCAAAAATCCTGATATTACTTTTACCGTAGCTAGTGATAATCAAAATATTGTTGATTATAATAAAAGTAGAGATATATTTAAAGGGCAGATATACTTTACCCGTCCTGGTACTTATCGTTTGGAGTGGATGCTACAAGGAGATGATTTCCCTGTTGGAAACAATGGTAGTGCCAAGTTGGTCGTTGAAGTCCATGTAAAATGGCCCCTAAATGCTGACTATCACCATATAGCCGAAACTCCTCCTGTAAGCTTGGATAACTCTAAAACAGATGACTTCTTCTATAAAGAGTTACGATTGGTACAGAAGGTCGGATTATTAAGTAGCGTAGAGGGAGTATCTGTAAATATAGATAACGCCTTTACTTTTCCTCATTGGGAAGATGTTAGTAAATCTAGTATATATCGTTCTGTACTCTTTTTTACTAAATCTAAAGATAAAAATACTACAGCAGTAGGTGATATATCCAAAGAAGATATAGTTATCAAAGTAGTTGAAAGCCGTCACTGGTCTAATGGTAATACTGAGAAGGATATCAATATAGGTGAAGAGATTACAGATAGTGAACATAACCTATCAGTAGGACACAATGGCTATATGATGCAAACAGATAAGCTTAAAAATCCAAGATATAACATAACAACCTATAACAATGATACAATGATAGGAGAGATTTTTGCAGTTAATACAGAACAATCTAATAATGGGTTTGCTAATGATGGTGAAGATGATATTGTCGTAGCATGGTATCAATACTTCCCTGAGGGGAAACTTGCATGGGCGAATAAAACTGTTCGTTATATCCCAGAGTGGAAATATACCAATGATAGAATAGTTATAGCGAGTAGATTAGGGACAGATGGACTTGATGCCAATGAGACAAATAGAACAAGACAGTTGAAATTTGATCCTGAGCTTTACAGTGATTTGGCTATCTATAATCAACCCAATAGAGATATGAAAGGGTATAACCCAAATGAAGAACATGCACTTATAGCTCCATCATATTTTTATGGCTCACCCAAACCAAATGCAGTATATGCTCTGCGTAATGACCTTAATAATCCTAGAGGCATATATACATCCCACCCTGCTGTACTTGTACAATACAAAGATATAAAGACGGGGAAATATAGGATGAAAGTATATAAGGTAGTCTCTGAAGATAATACGACTATAGATCATCATAATAGCTATATTATGGATAGAGATGGTAACGGCTCGATTGATAATGAGGAGAATAATAGTAGCTTTAGATATACATTTAACTATCCTATCTATGTAGGAGATAAAGTAAAAGCACCATATCCACTCGATATGGTTATCGGTGCAAATATGATTAATGAGTCTCGTGGTGAGAATAGTTATGGTATCAATGCATATTGGGAAGATAAAAATACCAATAGCTGGGTAGTAGCAGGAGATACAAAATTTGATGCCTATTTTTGGTACCCTATGTTAAGTAGCTTTTGGCATCCCACAGCCAAGACGGGTGATATTATCCCATTTACAGCTAAATCTCTTATGAATTACGGTCTTTGGAAAGTATCCAAATATCAAAGTCTCTACTTTATATCCAACGGAATTGCTAGTTCTTATAGTAGATTTGATAGTGAGTTTAAAGTTGTCTATAGTAGCTATTGGAAACCCAATATCCCTGAGATTAGACTAGGTGAGACAGTTACATTTGAAGGTGGAGAAGAGAAAAAAGACAATCCCAAGGCTCTTGGACTACCATCAGTTGTAGCATGGGCATCTGCTGAAATACTCTATGATGAGATGAACAAAGATTCCAATGTAAGCAAATGGACAGATAGTCAAAACTTCTCTGTACGATTGCAACCAGCTGTGAGAAAGATTGAGGTAGATATTAGTGCATTTCCAACAGAACTCTATCCTGCAACTAAGCGTACCACCAATAAAGGAGGGCTTTGGTTCTTTGAAGAGCTTCATGCAGGACTCAAACAGAGAGTCTATTTTGACCAGAAGGCAAATAAGATTGTACTCAGAGGATTACTCAATGAGAAGTTTGCAGGAGATAGTACACTTACCAAATACCCTGGTAATCTTAACTACATCTTGCAACCTAATATATTGAGTAGAGATGATATTAATACACTTCTAAGTATTGAGAAGGCAGATGATAAACTCAAAACTGCGTTTATACAACTCTATGCCCTATCAATGAATCCAAGTTTAACGACTGCTGAGCTTAATACAATAACTTCATATACCCCAGCTGATATTGATAAACTCTCATCAAACTATACAGTAGGAGTAAGTCGCTTTTTAAGAGATAAAAATAATAAGTTTTTACAGGTTAAAGAGATAGTAGGAAGCTATGGACTTAGTGACGAGATGCGTGATAATCTACCAAATGGTAAACTCCCTATAGGTCTATCGCTTGATGATATAGAGAAAGTGGATAAGAGTAGCTTACCTCATGGAGTTACTATAGCACCAGCAGATATTATTGATAATACTTCACTAGTAAGAATAAAAAAAGATAGAGCATATATACCTGCATCGCAACTAGGCACAGGATTAGCACTTTTTACCAATCCTAGTTTAGCAAATCCAAATAGTGATTTCAATAGCTCTCATATCGTAATAGTAGAGAATAATGACCCTGCTATAAAAGGAAATCCTATATTGATTCATACTTTGAAAGTCAATAATAGACCTTATCGTGGACAGATAAAGACAGTCCTCTCTGATAATGTGTTTGATGAGAAGATTACCCTAAGACATACAGGAGACTTCGGAGGAAATACCAAAGATTTGATATTTCAGTGGTTCTATCGTGAGAGTAGTACACTAGATACTCTTCCTAATGAACCTCTCTATAAAGACCCCTCATGCCCTAATGGCGTTATACCTACATTAAGTAAGAGTGATGAGTGGAAGACTTTTGTCGGAAAAACCAATGAGGTTGTATTTGGTAGAGTACCAGGAGCAGTTGTTTTGACAGATAATGATGTCTATGTTCGTTATCGACATAAAGAAGACACTAAGTGGTCAGGCTGGGCAGGTGCTGGAGGCAATAACCCTTGTAATACTCCTGCACCTGTATTTAGTCCACAACTAATCAAAGGGTGGGTGAAGAGAGTCACAGACGGTGTCAATGTCTATGATACTAGAATAAATGACTTTAGCAAAGATGCTCCTGCTACTTATGTCTCTATGATAGAGCAGATAGGTCAAAACTATGTGGGTGATGTAGCACTCAATGCTGATAAAAATGTGATAGAAAATGTCGGATTAGCCGCACTCTATGATACCGTGCTTAACAGAGCCAAAAATCTAAGTATAGATGCAGCTGAACCTTCTAGTTCTGAGGGTGTAGTTCAAGCACTCCAAAATGCAGCGAGTCGGATTAGTCAATTTTATACCCTTTTGGGTAATGAGGCATACGCTGATGCACTCGACCCAACTATTGGATATAAAACAAGTGATGGTAAGTATGGAAACTTAGCCCCTACGATATTTACCTTTATGAATCAAGTAGGCACACTTGCCGAAGAGGAGCTTGTGCTACTTAGAGGAACAGCAGGAAAACAAGAGGGTGATACAGGAGCAGCACCTGTGCATAACCGTTTTTTATGGAACTTTACCAATGGTGATGGTGAAGCAGCGTATGCACTCTCTTATGATATAAAAGATAAAGACAACAGTGGGAAAGTTGATTATAACGATGCAAAAATTATGTATCCACAAGGTCATGGAGATGCATGGGGTCACTATCTTACAGCGTTGCAGACCTATTATAATCTTCTATCTCACGAACACTTTAATTGGGTAAGTCGTGCAGAGAAATATGAGATAGATGGTATTACTCTTAATGTTGATTATCTCGATGAGAGACGATTTGCAGAAGCTGCTGCGTATAAATCCAAAGTAGGTGCAGAGACTGTAGCACTCACCTATAGACAAAAGTATGAAGAGGCACCAGAAGCACAATGGCAAGGATACAAAGATACAGAGGCGTATAGAGCATGGGGTGTTGATGGATGGATAAAGAGAAGCCATATCGGAGCATATTATGATTGGATAACAGCAAATGCTATATTACCACAAGATAGCAACCTTACAGGTATCCAAAAGATAGACCGTACTACCATAGGAGAGCTTCAAGATATCTCTGTCAATGGAAATGCTATACTTACCAAACTAGCACAGATAAACGCAGGACAAAATCCTCTAGGACTCTTGCCTGATGCTGTGCCATTTGATATAGACCCCACTTCGAGTGAGAGTCAATTTGAACAGGTCTATGCAAGAGCAGAAGAGGCCGTCAAAAATGCCAAAAATGTTTTTGATTATGCCAATGAACTCAAGCACCGTATCCGTCAAGTAGCAGATAGCCAACAGGAGTTTAGCGAACAAGTAGATAAACAAGATATAGAGTATAGAAACCGTCTTATAGAGATATTTGGTACACCTTATGCAGGGATTATCGGAGCAGGTAAAGCTTATCCTGAGGGATATAGAGGTCCTGATATAAACTACTATCAATATGTAGATGTGGCAGAAGTAAATAATGAGACTCTACCAAAACAAGATACTACATCAAGTCTTGCTGTATATGTAAAAAATCTTGGACAGACAAAGATAGTAGCAGATAAAAATGCTAGTAGCACTATATCACTGTTTGCCAAGTACTATAAGGGTGATATGCCTCCTGGATATAACCGTTCAATGACAACTGAGTTAGAGACAGAGAAGTTGAACTATCCTCTAACTAAAGGGTCATATATGTTCCAAGCTCTTCCAGAGTGGGGCAAAAGAGAGACATCAGGCTCTTTACAAATTGCACTTACAGAGATACTCAAAGCTGATGTAGCTGTGCGTTTAGCAGCAAAAGCATTTACAGGTCTCTCAGACGATTATGAACGGCTTGTAGGACAGATTAAGATAAAACAAGACTTACATGAAGCAGCGATAAGAGTCGTTAAGGAGAATGAGAAGACAGTTATTGACAATAATTTATATAAAAGAAGATTAGAGGCAACTAAAAGTGCAATAGATATAACAGTAGAGACTGTAACAGATGTAGGGAATGCTGTAGTGGAGGGATTCCCTAAAGTGCTAGGTACATCTAATGATGGTGCAGCAGCTATAAGAATGAGTTTATTAGCTGCAGGGAGTTATACTAAAGCTGCTATTAATAGTAGCAAAAGTGCTATAGATGCAGAGATTAGCTCATCTGAGACAGACAAAGAAGTTGAGACTCTAAGACATGAGAAGATAACTATTAATGCCCAAACCGATGCTGATATCAAAGAGTTACTTCTGGAGATAGATGCTATTTTAGATAGTGAGCCTGAATTACGATTAGCACTCTTTAGTGCCAAAGAGAGTGTACGACAAGCGACACAAAAATATACACAGATATTAGGAAAGGGTCTTAGACTATTGGAAGAGAGAGAGGCATTCAATAAACGAGTAGCAGCCAAAACACATGGCAAACGATACCAAGATATGGCATTTAGACTCAACCGTACAGAGGCATCTCAAAAGTATCGTGAAACCTTTGACCTTGCGGCGAAATATCTCTATCTAGCAGCCAAAGCGTATGATTATGAGACAAACCTCTCTCCCAAACATGTCGCCTCAGCTCAACATATCCTAGCAGATATTGTCAGAGCAAGGAGTCTAGGAGAGCTAACAGTAGATATAAATGGTGTCCAACCTGTAGTAGGTCAAGGAGGATTGGCTGATATAATGGCAAGACTCAAAGCAAACTACAAAGTATTAAAGACCCAAATGGGTATCAATAATCCTCAATTAGCCGAAGAGGCTTTCTCTCTTAGGAGAGAGCTATTTAGGATAAGTGATGACAATAATGAGTCATGGGAGAAGACACTAGCCAAGCACTATAAGAAAAATATTTGGGATATACCAGAGTTTAGAACCCAGATGAGACCATTTGCTTCAGAGTCAGAGGGAGAACAGCCTGGTATTGTGATAGAGTTTAATAGTAATATCATAAGTGGACTCAACTTCTTTGGCTTCCCTCTATCTGCCAATGACCATGCTTATGATGCGAGTCAATATGCTACCAAAATCAAATCTATAGGTATTAGTTTTGAGAACTATCAAGGTTTGGGACTAGCTGCTACTTCAAGAGCCTATTTAGTCCCTGTGGGGCAAGATGTGATGCTCGTGCCTGATAGCAATGAGCTCGATAGCAGGGAGTGGAATGTAAAAGACCAAAAAATCCCTGTTCCTTTGCCATTTGGTAAATCAGATATGGAAGACTCCTCATGGATGCCGTTGCACTCTTTGGATGGAGAAGAGGGACAAGTGCGTAGGCATTCTCGTATTAGAGTCTATAATGATTTAGGTACAGTAGATGCATCTAAAATGCAAAAAGATAGCCGTCTATACGGTCGTTCAGTTTGGAATACAAGATGGCTACTTATTATACCTGGAGAGAGCCTACTCAATCCTGCTGAAAATGGAATACAAACACTAATCCACGGTGCAAGAATACCAGGAAGTTTTGAGCGAGATGGACATGGAATTAGTGATATTAAATTATCATTTGAAACATACTCATATTCAGGTAATTAGGAGAGATGATGAGAAAGATACTACTTAAATTAACCACTATAGCACTTTTGCTCAATAGTAATTTACTATTGGCAAATATACCCGAACCTGATATTATATTTTATGGAGAAGTGACGACACAGTTGGGATTTAGTAAAATCCCAATCTATAATGGAACTCTTACATGGAAGATACTCCCTCAAACGGACGATGGCAAGAGTTATAACTTTACGACTTCATTACAAAAATTAGCCAATGGCAGATACTCTTATCAGCTCAAAATCCCTCAATCGTTGGTAGTAGATATCAAGACATTGGAGGGTACAGAGAAACAAGAGGTGAGTGTAGAGAGTCAAAAGAGTCTTCTTTTACGCCATTATGATATTCAAATCAATGGTGAACCAGCAGTTATCTCAGATAACTCTTTAAAAATATTTACAGTAGATGAAGCCCACCGTGCCAATCATCAACTACTAAATCTCTCGGTCTCTTCCAAAGTATTGGGAGATAATCTTGATGCAGATAATAATCGTCTTTATGATGCGTGGGAAGAACTTTATGGACTTAGTGGAGCTAATGCTTCTTATGAAGATGCTGATGGAGATGGATGGAGCAATCTTCAAGAGTTTGAAAAAGGTACAAACCCTACAGAAAACAATAATATACCTGTACTCGTAGGTGACAAGGGAGTAGAAGAGAATTATCAAATATCTATATTTGAGTATGGTCTTACACAGTTGCGTTTGAGTGTGTTAGATGCTGATACATCATTAGATAATATTAATGTTATATTCAAAACTATTCCAACAGGATTATCTATCTTTAATGCAAAAGATTTATCTACTCCTCTAAATCAAGGAGACACAATCACAGCATCTACTCTAAATAATGGGGAGATGGTTATAAGATATACTCCTACTGTTTATACTAATATCTCAAAAGATATATTAAAAGAGAAACTACTATTAGGATTAAAAGATCCTCTTAGTTCCAAAGTAATGGATAAAAATGTCTCTATCTCTATTGTTAATACTTATAGTATAGCAGAGCCTTTGAGATGGATTGATGGTAAAGCGTACAAAAATCAAACTCTCTCCACAATTGTAGGACGAAGTGGTTATAGTTTGGATTATCTAGCACTCTATGGCTATGATACTATATCTACAAACTTCAAGAAGAGTAGTGATAGTTTTGTGATAGATGCAAATGGTCTTATAGATGCACGAAGCTTCATATCAACCAATAGAGTCCTTAATAAACTATTGAGTTTTCCTATACCTACCAATAGAGATGAAGTGTTAGATTTATCAAAAGAACACTCTATATATAGTGTATTTGATACCACCTCTCCAAAAGCTACAACTTTTTTTAATGATACAGTATTGAGATTGGGTGTGGAGAACAACTACTTTAACTATGCACAAACCAATACAAATAGTTATGGACAATCTACTTTGTCTGATAAGAAAATTCCCAATATTATCTCACTTCATATTACCAATAATGAGAGCTATATGGAGTACAATGGTATAAGTGCAGGTGGAATGAGTTATAACACATTTGATAATATAGTCGATACAGCCACTATTTCAGGATTTGGATTTAGTACAGGAAGATATGGAAGATTAGATGGATATGCTCTACCTTTTGATGGACGCATTGGAGAGTTTGTAGTATTTCCTTATCGTTTGGAGGGTATAGATAAATGGAAGATGAATGCTTATCTTCTAAGTAAATGGCAAAATTATACTGTAAGTGATGCAAGTCGAGTTGTCTCCTCTATAAGATTAGAAATACCACCAGAGGTATCAACCAAGAGTATATTATTAGGAGGCGTGGCAGATGATTTCATTATTGGTTCAGCCCAAGATGATATTTTGATAGGTAATACAGGAGAAGATTCTCTCACAGGAGGAGCAGGTAAAGATAGATTTATCGTAGGTGATGGAGATACTATAGAGGATTTTGAGTTTAACTCAGACTCTAGCAAAAGAGAAGATGTAATTGATTTATCAGAGCTACTTATTACAGGTCAAGAGGATTTGAAACATTGTATCTATCTCTCTACACAAAATAGCGATACAGTTGTAAAAATAAATAAAAATTGTACAGGAGTTGATTTTATTAATGGTACAGATTTTAAAGATAGCTCATTTACTATCAAAAGTCAATCATTACAAAACTCTCAATTAGCTCTTTTATGGTATTCAGGAAGTATCTATACCAAAGCACATAAACCAAGCTCTATTGAGGCAAAAATATCTATAAATGGCGTACAAAACTATACTCTTGATGAGAATGAAAATGCAGGAGAGAACCAACATTACACTATAGATATTGAGTATAGTGGTGAGATTGTTTTTGAGGATAATGCACTCCAAATTCCACTTATTTTGAGTGGTGATGCTACCCCTTATGAAGACTTCAACCTTACAATTAGTAGATATATTATGAGTGATGATAATGAGAGTATAAGAGAGGTAACCCATGGAGATTATTTAGATTTTGATAGCCTAGTAGGTGTAGATGCCAATACATTAAAAGGTTATGGACTCTATCTTGACCTATACAATAGTGATACTAGTAAAAGGTTAAGACAAGATGGTTATGATTTACTACGAGGTAAATCAATAGGAGATAAGATATATATCCCTGCAAACATTCATAATGAAGCAGAGAAAAAGATATATCTTAATTTAACTATTATCAATGATGAGAAAAAAGAGATTAATGAGAATATTAATATTAAACTCCTTTCTGTTCCTGAATATTATTCTGTCTCTACCAAAGCAGAGAGTATAGACCTCACTATCTCTGATGGACTTGATTTGGTAACTATAATTAATAGTGATATGAGAATTTATGAGGGAGATACAAAAAATTTGGTACTTCAACGAAAAGGAAGTATTGATACAGAGTTACTTGTTAAGTTATTAATTCAAGGTTCTGCTACCAATGGTGTAGATTATGAGTCACTATCACAAGATTTGATTTTTCCTGCCAATCAAAGAGAAGTTACGGTGAGTATCGATGCTGTAAATGATGATAAAAATGAGTTAGATGAATTAATTGAGATAAGTCTAATAGAAGATAGTAACTATCGTATTGACACAGACAAAAATAGAGTAAGTATCTATATTCTAAATATAGATACAACAACAGATTCAGGAACAACAACAGATTCAGGAACAACAACAGATTCAGGAATAACAACAGATTCAGGAACAACGACAGATTCAGGAACAACGACAGATTCAGGAACAACAACAGATTCAGGAACAACGACAGATTCAGGAACAACGACAGATTCAGGAACAACAACAGATTCAGGAACAACAACAGATTCAGGAACAACAACAGATTCAGGAACAACGACAGATTCAGATGCTGATACGAATAACTCCATAAAAGGATATCAAGTTATCAAAGTTTTGGGTGGAGATAGTATCAAAGTCTCAGCTAATCTAAATACTATTATCAAAATTCCTCTATCATATAATACAAGTACCTCAGATAACAGCCTTAGTGGTCTTCAACTATTAATGCAGTACAATAGTGAACAGTTGGAGTTTTTAGGCTTTTCTGAAATACTAGAACACTCTTTTATAAATAAGGATATTTTATCTGAAATTGATAATGTATATAGAGAAGATTATAAACTTTATAGTCATAAAGTTTCAATAAAATGGTTGAGTATAGATGAAAATTGGCCAATGGTTTCACTACCGACCAAACTAGTAACAGCCCGATTTAAACTTAAAGATACTATGAATTTTGGAGAAGAGGCTTGGGTAAAGTTTAGCTCTGATGAACCTGCAAAAGGATATGAACTACAACCTATAGAGTTCAAAATATATGTAGAGAAGTTAGAGGGACTATCAGGACTATATTTAGATGATAATCAAAATGATATAGATAAAATAAGATTACTTACAAGAGGATTAGTAGGGATGGAGGGAGCAAATCTAGTAAACTCTACAAATGCTTCACTTCAACAAGCCGATGATATAATGGAGTATATTAATACCTCTTCTAGTATCTACGATATTGATGGAGATGGAGAAGTTAATCCACTTGTAGATATGTCATTAATCTATCGTTATATGAAAGGAACACTCAAAGAAGAGGATGTACTAAGACTATTAAATCCAAACTCTACACGCAAAAGTATGAGTGAAATTCAAACGGCTATCAAACAAGTATTGGCTCTTTGATGAAGATAATAAAGAAGTATCGCTATCTACTACTGGGGCTTTTGGCTTTGGGTGTGATAAGTTATAGCTATTTTTATTATCAACACCAAAAAGAGGTTATCGCCACTATTGGTGATTTTGAGATTACAAAATCTGAATTTATAACCCAAATGAACTATAGAGGTGGGTCAGATATCTCACAACTCAATAAAAAGGCTCTTCTTAATGAGATGATAGAGAAAAAGCTATTTCTCAATAAAGCTAAATCTATCAAACTAGAAGATGAGTTAAATATACAAAGAGCTTATACTTCTATGTTGATAGGAGAGATACACAGACGCTTCATAGAAGTCCAACGCAAGA
>Ga0193965_1000183_pt1 | contig 21895 bp, 16 predicted proteins | sample FB_8_MG_FD_140330 | JGI IMG/M metagenome (GOLD analysis project Ga0193965, IMG submission 140330) | Microbial mat bacterial communities from the Broadkill River, Lewes, Delaware, United States - FB_8_MG | ecosystem: Environmental > Aquatic > Freshwater > River > Microbial mats | place: USA... | reverse complement strand
TTCATTGATGGTTACATCATTGATACTAAGAGTTGGTCTATCATCATCTACATCTGTACCTGCATCATCTCCATCAGTTCCTGTCCCATCATCCGTAATTGTCCCAACCGCCGTATCACTATCAATAACTAATACATTAGCAAAATCAGCTGACAAAGTCAGCGTCTCTGCACCCTCATAAATATCATTATCTTCAGTTGCTAATACCACTTTAAAATCTTCGATATTAGCAGGGAGTATAAAGGTCGTACCACTGTCTGGATGAAGAGTCTGATCACTACTACCATCATTATAAATAATCGTCATAGTAGTAGTATCAATATCACCACTCTCTGTAGGATTTGTACCATCATGGGCTACACTAAAGGTAACTTCTAAACTATCACTAGAAGCTGTACTAAGATTGGCATCAAATACCAAACTACTTCCCTCTTCTATAGTTGCATCTTCTACAGTAAACCTTGGTCTATCATCATCTAGTATAGTTGCTACTCCTGTTACAGGTGTAGTATCATTGGTTGTTGTACCACTTGTTACTGTTGCTTTTAGTTCAAAGGTTTCATCACTCTCTGGAGTTGTATCATCTGTGGTAGGTACTTTTACTTGTAGAGAGGTTGTACCTGCTGATATAGTTGCTGTAGTAGCATCTGTCCAAGTTTGACCATTATCTGTAGAGACCTGAATAGGTGTGGCAGTAAAGTCATCATTGGCTGCATCTGTACTATTTCCTACTGTAGTAAGTTGAGTAGCTAAGTCAAAAACTATATCCTCAATAGACTCTTTATCTATACTCACTGTAAATATTGCGTCACTTGCTTCATTGACATCTACATTATCAATAGACAAAGTAGGTCTATCATCATCACTACCAACTGTCCCATCATCTTTGATAGTTCCTGTAGCTGTAACATCAGCGACCACATCATCAGATGAAGCAGTCAAAGTAAAGACCTCATCACCCTCATAAACATCATCAGAGTTTGTAGGTACAGTTACTTTTAGAGAAGTTACATCTGTAGGTATAGTATAAGAGCCATCACTATTAGGGTTGATAACTGTACCACTGTTATCTTTAACAACGATAGTACCAATATCATCTAGCTCTGCACTATTACCACTTTCGATAGTAGCTGATAGATCAATATCTATAGTTGTAGCTCTATCACCTGCAATACCTACACTAAACTCTCCATCACTTCCCTCTTCTATAACTATATTACTTACAGATAGTGTTGGCTTATCACTCTCATCATAAATAGTCCCCACAGCTCCATCACTATCATCTACATCAGGATCTGTTACATCACCACTAATAGCTAAGGTCTCTGTACCCTCATACTTGGCATTATCTCCACCTGTTGTATTACTATCTAATGCGATATTAAAGGTTGTAATACCTGCTGGGAGTGTGTATTTTCCATTATCTATACTAAGTGTTTTACTCTCACCACTGCTATCTTTGTAGGTAACTACCATACTAGAAGCATAATCTGTAGAAGTTGTTGTTGTATCACTTATAGTTAATGCTACCTCTGTAGCTGTAGTAGGATCTACATTTGTTAGTTTTGCTACAAAGTTTAGGGTATCACCCTCCTCTTCTTTAGAGTCTTCTATGGTAAGTTTAGGAGTAGTAACTACTGGTGTGCCACCACCTCCGCCACCACCTACTGGAGTTCCGCCACCTGTCGTAGGAGTACCTCCGCCATCTGTTGGTTCTGTAGGAGTAGTCGTTATTGGTGGTATACCCTCTATTGGGGTTGGGGGGGTAGTACTATCTACTGGTGGAGTACCTCCTCCTTCTATTGGTACTTCTATATTTGGTATATTTGGGGTTGGTTCTATAGGAGTGCCACCATCCACTGGAGTACCTCCGCCATCTATTGGGGTACTTGGGGTTGGTTGTATAGGAGTGCCACCATTCACTGGAGTACCTCCTCCATCTATTGGGGTATTTGGAGTTGGTTGTATAGGAGTGCCACCATTCACTGGAGTACCTCCTCCATCTGTTGGGGTACTTGGTGTATAGGTTGTAGGTGGTACTCCTTGATATGGTGTACCGCCTCCTATTGTGGTAATAGGAGTAGTTGGTGTAGTTACTGTTGGTATCGAACTTTCCAAAGGAGGCACACCATCAACTCCTTCAGGCTCTGTAGGTATAATATTATTAGGTGGTGTTTGTGGTTCATTAGGAACTCTAGTAGAAGATACACCTATAGTCTCTACAGGTGTAGAGTTGAGTGGAGTTGTTGTAACAGATGAAGTTGTAGCATCTTGCTCTACTGCATTTGGATAGGTTGGTGCATTTGGTGTTGTAGTAGGTAGCCCCGCAGAAGTACCTCCAAACTCTACAAATCTACTTCCAAAAGAGTCTCTTTGAGTATCCCCTCCACCTGTACTAGGGAACTCATCTACCACAAAAGTACTCTCTACTCTCTCGTTTGCACCTCCTTCTCTTAGTGGTGCTTCTACATTCTCTTCTGCTTGTGAGTTGTCGATAGTATCTCTTTTAGGCACAAAGAGTGGGTCTTCTACCTCTAAGGTCTCACCATTGACAACTATCTCACCCTCTACTACAGGGTCACCTGGTTCTATTGCTCGCAAGTTTCCACTACTATCTTTGGCATAAAAATCACCTACAAGGTCTTTGAGGTATCCTATGGTTCCCCCATCACTATTAGCCTCTACATCTGCAACACTCAAGAGTGCATCTCTAACTGGTATAGAGGAGCTATCAACTACAATCTCTCCCTCTTTGATAGGATCACCCGCTTCTATCTGTCGCAAAGTACCAGACTTCTCTTGCACAAAGTACTCCCCTTGCATATCTTTGAAATATCCAATAATAGCCCCTGCTTCCACATCTGTCTCCGCACCTGAACGGTCTGCTTCTTGTTCTAAAGATGCTTTGAGTGGTTCAAATACTAGCTCACCATTGGAGTCAACAACCACCTCTCCATCATAGACTGCATCTCCTGAATTAATCTCTCGCAACCTTCCTATAGCATCTTTGGCAAAATAGTCACCCTCTAGGTCTTTAAAGTATCCTGCAATAACTCCTGCTTGGGCATCTACTTCTGCCCCTGACTGCTCTAGGGCTTCTTCTTGTGTCTCTTTTATAGCATCAGGCACTACCATACCAGAGAGATTGACTACAACCTCTCCATCCATCAATGCATCTCCTGCTTTGATTTCTCTAAGATTTCCATCTTTGTCTAGTGCAAAAAATTCACCTTTAAGGTTTTTTAAGTATCCAATAATATTATTCATAATGTATCCTTTTTAATTTAGAATACTTTATTATATCTAAACTTTATCACTGAAAAGTAAATAAATTATATCTTCAAAAACATGCTATAATATAGAGAAAAATAGAGAATTAAGGAATAGAATGAATTTTAAAGTAACCTCTGATAGACTTCAAAGCATTACATCTGATTTGGAGATTATTCTTGTAATCAACAAAGATTTCAAGCATACATTTGTGCAAGATGCCAAGATATTAAAAAAAGCAGGATTTGATGCAAATCATGAAGAGAGCTATCTTATCCCTCACAAAGCAAGACTCTATGTTGGGTCAGAGAGTATCAAAAGCACAGATATTAGAAGTGCTATAGCTGTAGCTATTCGTGAATTTAAAGGCAAAGGGTTCAAGAGTGCCAAGATTGGTACTTATATGAGTCATCCTAAGTGTACCGCTGTATTGCGTGGAATGGTAGAGGGAATTATCCTTGGAAGTTATAGCTTTGAGCGGTACAAAAGCAAAAAAAAGAGCAAAAAACTACAAGATATTATTATCTCTTTAGAGGAGTATCATAACTTTGAGCTTGATTTAGAAACCTGCCAAAAAGCTACAATAACTGCCAAAATCAGTGCTGATGCTACAAACTATAGTCGTTCTATTGTCAATACCCCTCCTGATGATTGCTACCCGCAAACTCTTGCCAAAATGGCAACTAAGTTAGCCAAAAAACATGGCTTAGAGTGTAGTATTCTCCAACCAAAAGAACTCAAAAAAGAGAAAATGAATGCTCTCTTGGCAGTAGCTAGAGCAAGTCGCCATGCTCCTAAAGTTATTCACCTCTCTCACAAACCCAAAAATCCAAAAGCTATTATCTCTATTCTAGGAAAAGGACTCACTTATGATAGTGGAGGATTGAGCCTAAAACCAGCAGACTATATGGTCACAATGAAAGCAGACAAGAGTGGCGGTGCAGCAGTTATGGGTATTATGAAAGCAGTAGCACAGATGAATATGCCTATAGAGGTGCATGGATTTGTGGGTGCTGTAGAGAATATGATTGGTGGTGATGCCTATAAACCTGATGATGTTCTTATAGCAAAAAATGGCAAAAGTATAGAAGTTCGCAATACTGATGCTGAGGGGAGATTGGTTTTAGCAGACCTACTCTGTTATGCACAACAAGAGGTTCAAGCAGATTATATCTTTGATATGGCTACGCTCACTGGTGCATGTGTTGTGGGTGTGGGTCATTATACTTCAGGAGTTATGGGAAATAGTAAAGTACCTGTAGAGATGGTTTTGAATGCCTCTAATACAATCTCAGGAGAGATGGCAACCAAACTAGACTTTAACCGCTATCTAGGCAGAACGCTTAAGAGTGGTATAGCTGATATTTGCAATATCTCTAATACTCGTTATGGTGGAGCTGTAACTGCGGGAATGTTTTTGTCTGAATTTATAGATGAACATCACAAAAATCGTTGGGCACATATTGATATAGCTGGACCTGCATTTGTAGAACATGCTTGGGGAGAAAACCCTATAGGAGCATCTGGTGCTGGTGTACGGATGATGTTACGATTGATAGAGAAGCTTACAAGAGATGGTGGGCATTCTACCCACCATTAAAAGTTATTTAGATAATTTTTCTATTAAGTTTTCAAGACTAGTCTCAGGAAGCATTCCTGCTTGGACTAGTTGCACTCCACCCTCTTGGTCAAGCACTACCAAAAATGGAATAGCTCCTTCCCATTGAGCTCTTCTTGCGATATATGGCACTAAATTCCCTGCTTTTTCGTGAGAGACTGTAGGGTAATTAATCCCTTTGTTTTTTACAAACTCTTTGAGTGCACCATCATCTAAGCCTTGTACCTCTACAGCGATAATTGCTAATTTGTCTTTATATTTAGCTTGAAGTCGTTTGTAGTGAGGGATAGAGCGAATACATGGGGGGCATCTATGACCAAAAAACTCTAAAAAAATCACCTTTCCTTGGTGTTCTTTTATCTTGAGTCCAGCTTCTGTGCCAATAATTGTTAATGTCTCTCCACTTGTGGTTGTGACACTCATTTTGTCATCAGCTCCATTTGCAACGGTGAGTAGTGAAGCAAAGAGTAATATAAGAGCAATTTTTTTCATAAAATCTACCTTTTGTTAATTTTGGCTCTAATTATACACAAAGTTTCTCCGATTATCTCTAAGTAATCTCAATAAAAGTAATTTTTATAAGCTCGTATGTGTATAATAGACGGTTATTTTAGATAAAAAGTAGGTATACAATAATGCGATTACTCTCTCTTGGAATTTTTACAATACTGCTGTGCTCCTCTACTCTCTTTGCCTCTACGCAACTCTCATTAGAAGAGAAACTTGGAGGTATGTTGATGGTAGGGTTTTATGGAACATCTGCCAAACCTGATAGTCAAATCTGTAAAGATATCAAAAAATATAATATAGCAGGTGTTATCTTGTTTGACCTCAATCCTATGAATAAGAAAAGAGCAAAAAATATCTCTAGTAGAAAACAACTCAAACAACTTACCAAAGAGCTACAAAATTGTAGTCGTGATGGAAAGCTTTTGATTGCTGTAGACCAAGAGGGTGGGCGTGTACAGAGGCTCAAAAGTAGATATGGATTTGATGGAAACTTTCCCAAAGCTTCTGATGCCAAAAAAATATCACAACCAAAATTATCAAAGAGTTATGATAGAATGGGTGCAGAGCTTAAGAGTGTGGGGGTTAACTACAACTTAGCTCCTGTTGTAGATTTGGCTATTAATAAAAACAATCATGTTATCTATGGGCTTGGTCGCTCTTATGGTTCGCATCCTCAAAATGTAGCTTCTTACTCTAATATATTTATCAATAGTATGCACCGCTATGGCATACTCACCTCGCTCAAACACTTCCCGGGACATGGCTCTTCTACTGGTGATACCCATAAGGGTTTTGTAGATGTAACCTCTCAGTGGAAAAAGAGTGAGCTAGAACCCTACCGTCTTTTGATTCAAAAAAGAGATGTAGATAGCATTATGGTAGCCCATGTTATGAATAAAAACCTTGACAAAAACTATCCTGCTACTCTCTCTTCTAAAACTATCAATGGCAAACTACGGCAAGAGCTTGGCTTTAGAGGTGTTGTGATTACTGATGATTTACAGATGGGAGCTATTAGCCAAAGATATACATTTAAACAGAGAATAAAATTGGCAATAAATGCAGGAAACGATATTTTATTATTTGGCAATCAACTCAATCTTGCAACAGTAATCTCTACCAAAAAACTTGTAAATATTATGATAAATCTATTAGAATCAAAAGATATAAAACAAGAGAGTATAGACAAAGCTCTTATCCGTATCCAAAAACTCAAAGGAAAGCTATAATGAAGAAAAATCTACTTTCTATAGCCTCACTAGGAGTTTTGGGTCTGCTTATAGTCGGATGTAATAGTACTTCTTATGATGAGAATAATATCTCTCTTACTCCTAGAGCAGAGGCATTCTATGTAGACTCTCCCATAGAAGGGGTCACGGCAAAGTGTCGCTCGACTGTGACTACTACCAATCAAGAGGGAGCCTTTACTTATGAAGTGGGGCAAGGATGCTCTTTTTGGTTGGGAGATATTTTGCTTAGAGAAGAGGGTGGAGTTACTCAAGGAGAGATGATTTTAGAAGACAATATAGAGGTTGCCCAATTTTTACAATCTCTTGATAATGATAATAGTGTCGACAACGGTATCACCATTACCCCTCAAATCACCACTACACTCAAAGAGAATAATATCTCTACTGTTCCACAAACACAAGAGGAACTCCTAGCCGTCATAACACTTCTTCAAGAGGCTTCTATTGATTTTGGGGGAGATATTGTCTCCAAAGAGGATGCTCAAAACCATATCAATCAGACAAAAAGAGCCATCAAAAACCCTCAATATTTTAAGGAATAAGATGAGAGTAGACCTCCATAACCATACAACAAGATGCAACCATGCCACAGGAACTATAGATGAGTATATCCAAAAAGCCATCGCTCTAGGTATAGATATTTATGGTTTTAGCGAACATGCACCTATGGATTTTGACCCTAAATATCGTCTTGGATTTGAAGAGATGGGTGCCTATATGCAAGAGATATCCCAAGCCAAAGAGAACTACAAAAAAGATATTACAATTCTTTTGGGGTATGAGGTGGATTATCTCGTAGGATATATGGATTCCAGAGTCCTAGAGGCTAAGGTGGATTATCTTATAGGCTCTGTACATTTTATTGATAAGTGGGGTTTTGATAATCCTGAATTTATAGGTGAGTATAAAAACCGTGATATAGACCAGATATGGCAAGAGTATTTTGATACTATAGAGGCTATGGCACAAAGTAACTCTTTTGATATAGTAGGGCATTTTGATTTGATTAAAGTATTTAAGTTTATGCCAAAAAAAGATATAAGACTCCTCGCCAAAAAAGCACTCCAAGCTATCAAAAAATCTAATATGGTACTAGAGATAAATAGTGCAGGACTTCGCAAACCAATCAAAGAACTCTATCCATCACTACCACTTCTCCAAGAGGCGTATGCTCTTGATATTCCTATCACTTTTGGGTCAGATGCTCACTCTGTAGAACAAGTAGGTTTTGGGTACGAGACTGCCCTAAGTGTAGCCAAAGAGGTAGGCTATAGCAAAGTAGTCACCTTCTCTAACCGCCAAAGAGAGTCTCTTTTGTTCTAACCCCTATTAGAGCTTTAAATATCTTATTATTCTCTCTTCTAACCAATACTCTGGTCTAAATATGCTCCCCCCAATAAATCCTACATGTCCCCCATGTGTAGAGACCTCTAGCCTTACACGAGAAGAGATTTCATTTTTGTTTGGTAATATTTGAGGTGTCATAAATGGGTCATCGAGTGCATGAATTATAAGTGTAGGTGTTGTAATTGCAAAAAGATACTGCTTCGCACTTGACTCTTGATAGTAGTTTTGAGCTGAACTAAAGCCATGGATTGGTCCTGTATAGGTATTGTCAAACTCCCAAAAACTCCTCATCTTCTTGACACCTTGGCTATCTACACCTATAAGTCCATGCATATCATGCTCATTATATTTACGAAGTAGAGACTTTTTGAGATGTTTCATAAGATGGTATTGATATATCTTAGAAAATCCCCTATTCATCTTATCTGCACATATATCAAGTTGCAAAGGTGCAGAGACTGCTATGGCTTTCATCAGTGGTGTTCTCTCTTCACCTAAGAGTTTTAGAAGCATATTCCCACCCAATGAGTACCCTATAGCAAAGAGAGGTATCTTGGGAAATCTTTGATGGAGTGAAGCTAACCACTCTCTAGCATCTTGTGTATCTCCACTATGATAACAACGAGCCAAACGGTTATCTCTTCCTGAACACCCTCTAAAGTGCATCAAAACAGACAAGTAGCCATTGGCATGTAAAGAGTGCATTATACCTGCTATATAGGGTGATTTATAGGACCCCTCTAATCCATGAAACAAAACTACAATTGGTTTTAGATTCTTTTTAGAGGGCTTTTGGTACCAAAAACAGTCCAAAAAATCACCATCAGATAACTCAAACGGCTCTATCTCTCCATCAGGAGGTGAAAGTTTTCTAAAAAGTGCAGAGTAGAGTGTCTGCAAATGTGCATTCTTAAGTCCTCTAGCGGGTTTGAACCCTTTGATACTATTTAGTGGAGACAATGCCCTCTATCCTTTATCAAATATGTTGTTGTAAGATTTGAAAAAAATGAATATGCATCTGTAGCAGACATAATCTTATCTTCTTCTCCAAGGTAGACCTCTATATTCACGCCTCTCTCTAATAACTCTTGAATCTTTTTTTTGTCCCATTGATATGTAAGCAGTGCTTCAAGCTCCTCTTTGGTACCAATAGCAAGAGAAGCGTGAAGGTCTATAGTAGAAGGGGAAGCAACATTAAGAAGAAACTGCTCTATATACTCTTTGTTATTATGAGTAAAATAACGCAGTTGTGTACGAACAAAAGCTCTCTTATGAGGCTGAAAAAAAGCGGGTGAGAGGAGTATAAGCTTCTCTACACGGCTTTGACTAGAGTATGCTCTCTCAAAAGCACACTGCGCCCCATAACTAAACCCAGCGAGAGTAAAATCATTTGTATCAAGATATGATGCAAAAATCTTCTCTTCACCCTTTAGAGAAAAACCATTAAAATATTTCACGAAGAATCTCCCGTGTCTCTTCTTCTGTAATATTTTCATGGACCAATAGATAAGAAGATATTTTTTCATGTATTTGTGTCAACTTATCTAATATAGTCTCAACATCTATAGAGGCTTGTTGCAGTATCATCTCCTCTTCATGCTCACTATTAATAAAATTTTCACCCATAGAGTAACGCTCAATAAGCTCTTTTGCCAAAATTTTTGCTTTTGTTATATCTGCTTCTGCATTACTGAACTTCTCATTATAGGTTCGTTTGGTTGCTATGCTTCCTGCTAGATACATCTTGATACGGTTTACTATCTCGCTTTTGGAGACTATCTCATCTTCTCTTTGCAGTATCTGTGTAGTAACGATACCTATCTTTTCAAACTCAATATCAAGCCAAGTAGCTATAAGAGCTTTGGCACTTTGGTATACTGCCAAAATAGCTCTCTCTTTTTGAGAATAGCTAATAATACGATGTTTTCCCAAAAGTACTTTATCTTTGACAGCTTCAAAATCATCCATCTCTATCCCTAGGCTATCATTTCTCATAGCATGAAGTGCTGCTTCATTCACAAGTGTTGCAAGTGCTGCACTATTAAATCCTACCGTCATTCGTGCAACCTCCAAAAGGTCTACATGGTGAGGTTTTGGACTCATATAGAGTTCAATAGTTTTGAGTCTCTCATGGACATCAGGAAGAGAGATATGAATACGCCTATCAAATCGCCCTGCTCTTAAAAGTGCTTCATCAAGTACCCCAACTTTGTTTGTTGCCCCAATAACTATAACTCCAGAGCTATCTTCAAATCCATCCATCTGAGTAAGGAGTTCATTCAAAGTCGCCTCTCGTTCATCATTACGAAACTCTCCCCTACTCTTTCCTACCGCATCAATCTCATCTATAAAAACTATACTCGGAGCCATCTGTTTTGCTTTTGCAAAGAGTTCTCCTACCCGTTTGGCACCCATACCTACATAAATCTGTACAAAGGAAGCACCACTCTGATAAAAAAACGGCACACCTGCCTCACCTGCTATTGCTTTGGAGACTAATGTTTTGCCTACTCCTGGTGGTCCAACAAGAAGAATACCTCTAGGGAGTTTAATATCAAGTCGTTGGTACTTTTGGGGGTCGCGAAGAAAATCTATAACCTCTTCAAGCTCCTCTTTGACATCACTAATACCTGCTACATCAGAGAACTTTACAGTCGATTGAATTGCTCGAATCTCTTGGGGTTTTGATATCTCCTCTGCACGGTCTATCTCTTGATGGAGTTGAACTAGATTCTCTTCACGACTATTTTTCATCATTCTAAAAAGCAGTGTGAATGCTCCTATAATAATAAAAAGATAGAGAAACTCCATAAGGTAACTCTTGCTTTCAATCACCTCTATAGGATATTTTTTGAAAAGTGGTTTTGTATTAATAGAGTCCTTATAGATTTTGAAACTCCCCTTATCTGTTATAAAATAGAGGTAGTTATCATCAATCATTAACCGTTTTATCTTATCATCTGCATAGAGTTTACTCAACTCCATAGTTGTTATCACCTTGGTAGTATCTCGTAAAATTGAAAATGTGATAATCACTACTAATGCTATGAGTAATCCAATAATAATACGGATATTTTTATCACTAAAGTTTGGCTTTACTCTCTTCATGTGTTACCTCCATTTGATTGAGTAATACCCAATTACTACTAAGATCATCATCAGACACTACAGATACTCTATTGAAGTATTGGTCAAATCCTTGATAGATACCCTCTTTTCCACTCTCTAGCAATACTTCAAGATTATGGCTATGCTCTTTTCTAAAGAGATAGTTTTTCTCTTTAATTATTTGCGTTAACTCTTTGTGGCGTTGCTTGGCTCTATCTCCTCGTACCGCTTCTTTCATAGTTGCAGAGACTGTACCATCTCTTTTGGAATAGGAGAATGCATGGATATGTGTCAGAGGCAAACTTTGCACTCTTTCTATCGCTTGGCTCCACTCTTTGGCTCCCTCTCCTGGGTGACCTACAATATAGTCTGTACCAAGAGCGTACCCTTTGGATGCTATCTCCTCAAAAAGCTCTCTATCGCTATGATACCTATTTCTACGATTCATAAGCTCTAACATCTTATCACTTGTATGTTGCAACGCTATATGAAGATGTCTTGCCATCCAAGGCTCCAAAAGTAGCTCTTTAAACTCATCATCTATCTGAATAGGCTCCAAGCTTCCCATACGAATCCTGCGAACTCCACGAATCTGACTCATCTTTTTCAAAAGCGTAGCCACAGAGCTTCCATGCTCTCTTCCATAGCTTCCTACATTTGTGCCAGTCAAGATAAATTCACCAAAGCCATTATTGGCTAACTTCTCTATCTGTCTAAGGATAGTCTCTTCATTATGAGACCGTGCATCTCCTCGAACAAAAGGGATAATACAGTACGAACAACGAAAATCACACCCCTCTTGAATCTTGATAAACGCCCTACTCTTGCCTACAAACTCTTCTACAATAGTAGAGTCAATATGTTTGAGGTCTCCTATCTGATAAAATCTCTGAGGCGTTTTGATAATCTCATTAATATTCTCTTTTTCTGAATGCCCAATAACACCAAAGACTTTTTTGGATTCAAACAAAGATTCACCCTTTGAGTGAGAGCCACACCCTGCTAATATTATTTTTTTATCAGGATATTTTCTCTCTATTGAGTTAATATACCCTCGCACAGAGCTATCTGCTCCATTTGTGACAGTACATGAGTTTACTATAATAATAGTACTCTCCTCTTCACTTTTGGTCACTGAAAAATCTTGGAGTCTGCTCATCATAATTTGAGTATCAAATTGATTTGTACGGCATCCAAAAGTTTTGAAATAGACTTTTTGCATCAACTATTACCCTCCTGTGATGGTATATCTTCTACAGATGGTGGTGGTTTTCGTACATCTTTATCCATATAGATAGATTGTGTAGGAAATGCCAAAGAAACACTCTCTTCGGCTTGGATTCTCTCTATAATCTCCAAAGAGATAGTACTTCTTAGTGTCATAGTAGCATACGCATTGGTAAGATACCAAGAACTAATTTTCATACCATGTGGTTCTATCAGAGTTAATATCCTAGGCTCAACATTTGTATTCCGAATACTATAACTACTTCGTAGCTTATTTAACTGTTTTCTTGTAATATCAGTATACCCTTTGGAGTATTTTTTGGTAACCTCTTTGGCAATAGATGCAGCTTTTTGAATATCTGAATCAAAAGTGACTATAAAGTCTATCCCATCCCAAACAGTCTTTAACCCTGCGTGAGAGTAGTTGGCTATCATATCTGTAAAGATAAAGTTATTTGGTATAAAAATCATTCTTCCAGAGCGTCTGTTTGCAAGATAAGTTGTAAGTGTAACATCCTCATGCATAGTCATACGGAGCATAGATATATCTACAATATCCCCTACATACTCTACCTTTCCACGCACAAACTTGACTCTATCTCCCACATGCACACTCCCACCAATAACAATAACAAACCAACCAATAATAGACATAAACCAATCTTTCATAGCAATAGCGATACCAGCCGAAGCAAACCCAAGGACTGTTACAAGATAACTCACATTTTCTATATAACCAAAAAGAAGTGTCATCACAAAAAGAGTAATAAAAGAGAGGTTCATAATTTTGTTGATAGTATAGTATCTCTCATTATCTTCCATATAACGGCGAACAAGATATTTCCCAAGTAAAAAGAAGAGAAGAAAAAACAAAATAACACTTCCAACTGTAGCACTCTTTTGCATCTCTTTTTTGATATTTTTTTTGAGCTTTAATTTTATCTCATCAATCTCTTTGCTATAGACACTCTGAGTAGTCTTAAATATCTCCAAAATAGGCGTATAGGTTTTGATTCTTTTTTCTATATCATCAAGTTTATCTTTGTATTCTTTGTTTTTTTCTACATCTTGAATAAGTTGATTAAGAATATATCTCTCTTCTTTAAATTTATTTACAATACTTTTTAACGACTCATACCGCTCATTATACTCTTCAAGTTGCGTTTGGAGTTTTTTTTGGAATGAGATTGCAGAGATAATAGCAATAGGATTTGAGACCAAAGGCTCCTCTTCTATAGGTTCTGGTTTAATAAATTTACGAAAAGGGTTTTGTTTATACTCTCGCAAAAGATGCAGTTTACTCTTAATAGTAGCCTCTTCTTCTATATAGCTATCGAGTTGAACTCTTTGAGAATCGCTTAATTTTTTCTTTTTTGAGAGGATAGATATTTTGGCTTTTAAGACCTCTTGGTCTTTTTGAAGCTCCAAAAAAGTATTATAATTACTATATATTTTTGACCATATATTATTTTTTTTAATATCCTCTTCTAACTTATCTTTGCGGACTAAGAGGAGTGCAATCATATTCTCTTTCTCTGATGTAAAGAGAGTTTTAGAGCTATTGTCTTCTTTGTTTATCAGAATATTTGAGCTATTGCTCTCTACAGCCAAAAGAGAGGAGTTCCACAAAAGGAGAATAAAAAGCCATCGTATCATTGAACTCTCTTTGCAAACTCTAAGAGTACTCGCATAACAATATCTTTTTCAATATCTTTTTTAATAGCGTTATCTCCTATTTTGTTAGGGAGTATAAACTTAATGCTATTATTAGCACTTTTTTTATCCAAAAAGAAGTGTTCATAAAAAGCATCACAATCTTCTATAGTATAAGTTACAGGTAGATGAAACTTCTCTAAGAGGCGTGTAACACGATGAGACTCCGTAATGCTCAAAAGACCCAACTCTACGGCTAACGCATTTGCCATAACTATACCTATAGCCACTGCCTCACCATGAAGATAGGTTGTATAGTCTGTCTCATTTTCTATCACATGCCCAAAAGTATGCCCATAATTGAGTACAGCTCTAATTCCTGCTTCTTTCTCATCTTGATTGACAACTTCGGCTTTTAACTCTACACTTCTTTTGATAACATCTTTGAGTGTCTGTAGATTCTCCAAATTAGCCGTTTCAAGAAACTCAAAATACTCTCTATCAAACATCACAGCCATCTTGATAATCTCTGCTACACCTGCGGAAAACTCTCTAGGAGGAAGGGTTTTTAAAAAGGAAGGGTCTATATAGACTGCTTGTGGTTGGTAGAATGCACCAATCAGATTTTTGCCATAACTACTATTTACACCTGTTTTTCCACCTACACTCGCATCAACCTGACTCAAAAGCGTTGTGGGAACTTGCACAAAATCAATACCTCTTTGGTAGAGTGACGCAGTAAATCCTGTCATATCTCCTATCACTCCACCACCTAATGCGATAAGTGTAGATTTACGGTCGAGTCTATATTCAAAGAGCTGATTTAAGATACTCTCTACAGTCTCTAAGGTCTTATAACTTTCACCATCAGGTACAGTAACAACAAAAAGCTCTTTTGCCTCTATCTTTTGTTTTAGGCTCTCTAAGTGATACCCTGCTACAGTAGGGTTTGTAACAATAACGACTTTTGTATCAAAAAAGAGTTTTGGGAGTGTGTCAATAGTAATATCATAAGAGACTGTTGCAGTGTTAAGGAGTTGTATAGGTACAATCATAATAGGAAACCTTCATAAGAGAGAATATTCCCTCTTATTTTAGCTTTTTTTGCTTTAAGAGTCTCTTCATACTCTACTACTATCGAATCATCTTAATAATAACATTTCGTTTTCCATATTTTTTCATTAAATCGTTCAATATATTAATATGTTTTTGACGAAGTTTGATTCTACTATAGAGTGTATTTGCTTTTTTCTCTTTGCTATCTTTGACATTATTAAAATAGATAGGCTTCTTCTTTTGGGCACGAAGATAGCTTTGGGTATAATTATCATTTCGAGAGGACTCTACACCTTTGTATTTACTATGCTTATTGATTGTAGATTCTCGCATAATAATAGGCCAATTATGGAGTAGCTTTGAGCCTCTATAGATACGCATCCTTTTCAAAACAGTATCTACTTTGACATAAATTTTTGTACGGTATTTCTTTTTAGGTGTACTCTTTTTCTTGGAGAATTTACTTGTTTCTCTTTTGTATTTTCTACTTTTTACTTTAGATTTCGGTGGAGTTACTTTACTCTTTTGTCTTTTTTCTTGAAGCATTTTATTCTCTAATGCTAATCGCTCTGCTTCTATACGAAGCCTTTGGTTCTCTAGCTTTACATCTTCTAGTTCTTGTGTAGCATTATGGAGTCTCTGCCCTCTTTTGTACTGCTTTTTTCTACTTTTTGCCTCATAACTTACCTCAATAGTAGCACTCGTCTCACCCCTACGAACTCTCTGCTTTTGTTTCTCTTTGAGATAATTATTAATAAAATCTTGTTGACTATTTTCTATCTCTTTCATAGTAGTTTGAGTTCTATCAGCATGCACTATGCTCATAGTAAAAAACAAATAGAGTAATAATATCTTAGAAATTTGCATCTCTTCTGTCCTAGTCTTTTATTTTATAGCTTTAAGTGTATCAAAAAAATAGTTAAGTATTGTTATTTTCTCTCTCTCTTTTTATCTGTTCATTTGCTCTATTTATCTGTTGGAGTCTCTGTTGTGCAAAATGAATAATCTCATCATTTAATCCTTTTCCTTGAATATAGTCTGGATGGAACTCTTTAATCTGCTCTCTATATCTCTTTTTTATTGTAGCATCATCATCACTTTTTTGGCACCCTAATATACTATAAGGACACGAATCTTCTATAGGCTTATTAAAATCTTCACCTACAATGTCATTAATATATTTTTGAATCTTTAGTTTATCAAAACCTATCGCCTCTACAGCCTCATAAATCATCATCTTTTTTCGGACACAATACCCATCTATCGTTGCCATAGAGACTAGTTGTTTGAGAATTTGTACTTTCATATCAAAAGAGCAATCCTCTAAATTATGTGCATGTGTACTCATTGATACCTCATCTATCTTGGCAACTCTATAGCCATTATGTAACTGCTCTTTAAGAAGCATAAGCTCACTATCACTCATTCCCTCTTTTCTGCAAAAAGAGATAAAGTTATTAATAGTATAATTGATTACATCTTTTTCAGGATGAGAAATACTCCCTTTGCTATGAGCGATTTTTGTCAAAATAGCAATCACAGAGACAAACTTTGTACTCTTACTCTTCTCAATCAGAGGTGTACCACTTTTATCTTTGAATTTTTGCTCATACCACAAAAGAGCAATAATAACCATTATCCATATTAGGAGTGATATTCCAAGAATAATCTGTTTAAAAAAGAGTGCCTCTTTAATGCTTTTTTCTAGTTGTCTAGTAATGATAATCTCTATTTTTGAGAAGAGAGAGATTTTTTGTGTCTGAAAAGTAAACCAATTAGTTGAATCTTCTTTATATTTTCCTAACTGTAAATCTACCAAAATAGATGCAGAGATATCATCAATATTAAGGAGCATCTCTTTGTTGGCTGGTATCTCATAGAGAGCTTGTATCTTCTTTTCTATCTGAGATGCTCTGACTTTAATGACTTGAAAACTATTAGATTTACTCTTAAAATCCTCCCATTGAGCTAACTCTTCAGAGGTTACAGCTATAGCTTTTTCTATAAAATATGCAACAAACCCTCTTTGGAGACCTGTATTCTCTTTTGCTAGATTGAGTTGACTTAAGAGTGAGATAAGATACAAAAGTTGGCTATCATCTGTAAAATTAGGCACTTGTAGAAATCTTTTGGAGAGAGGTTCGCTCAAAGAGTGCGTATAGCCATCAAAAAAAATCTCTTTAAAGTTACTCTCTTTCAGGTCTACCTTTTTTCTAAGCTCAATAATCTCTTTGAGTGCATCAAACATCTCTTTGTAGAGAGTAGTATCAATATAATCTTTTTGTGTTAAAAAAATCTTAAGGTGTGCTTTGGACTCTAATTGAAAATGCTTTTTTATATTGTTTATCTCTCTATCTAAGACCTCTCTTTGTTGTGCTAATAGAGAGGAGAAGTTTTTGTAGTTAGAACCTATATAGAGTGCACTTAGGTCTCTTTCTCTCCCTATCTGCACCAAAAAGTTATTAAGAAGTATCTCATTTTTGACCAAAGTTTTAAGAGCCAATGACTTCTCGTAGTTTTGGTAAGAGTCTAATAAAAAAATATTGGCTAACACAAAAAGAGTTATAATAAGGTATTTGATGTTTACCTGCACTAACTTCCTCCCTCTACAACCTCAATAGGCACAAGAATTTTTGGATGCTGTTCAATTGCCAAAAGGTAGTGTTCTAACTGTGTTGAAAAGACCTGAAAGATAGAGTGCTTCTTTATATCAAAAGTAAAAGGCACTATCTGTAGCACATTTTCCATCTTTCGTAATTTTCGTATGGGGTTTGCAACCTCTTGTATTATATTAACATCATGGTTAAAAATTTGAGAGAGAGCCTCATAGTGTGCAATAATCTTTTTTTTCTTTTCAAACTCTGATTCTGGGTCAAAATGACATAATTTTAATTTAAAGTTAAAACTCTCTGCCAAATCAAAACTCGTTGCAGAGATAGACTCCATCTCTGATTCATTTCCCATAAGAATAACACAATCTGTAATATTATAAAGTGACTTATCTCCAAAGATATAGACCAATTTTTTAAGAGAAAAGAGTTGCTTCTCTAGTCCATAAGCCTCAAAAGTATTTAAACTATTTAGTAAAATACCTATATTAAAAGTTTGAATATCATACTCAATAAGCTTATTAATATGTATATCATCATAATAGATATAGACAGATACATTATCATTTTGTTCTGCCTTGATAGCAGAGATAATTGCAAAGTTTGAGGGGTTAATAATTCTAATATGCAGATGCTTTTTTTCTAAACGCTCAGAGAGATAGATACTCTCTTTGAGATACTCCAAAGCAACACTTTCATCTTGGCTCATATCAAGAAACAGATAGAGGTTTTTTCCAAATGGCTCAGGAAAGAGTCCTCTTCTTTTGTTTATACTCCGATAGACACCATCAAGAACTATCGGTTTTCCTAGAGTAAGCAGTATATCATTAGGGCGTACCATTGTTGCACTTGTAGGAATAATCTGTTTTTTATCTCTATAGATTGCTGCTATTTTCCACTTTCTTTGGACGATAGAGCCCACATGTCGATAGGCATAGCTACTCCCAAAAGGGACAAGCATCTCCATAATCTCACCCTCTCCTAAGCCTACATTTTGGGCAATAACAGGAACATTTGGAAGATGGTCATAGAGATGCGAAGCCATAAGTTGATTTTCATTCACAATAGTTAGATTATGTAAATTTGGAAATTTTTGATTCCACTTATCAAGCATAACCACAAGAATTTTATCATTGATTTGTCTAATATTTTTGAGTGAGTAGTTTGCATCATCCATACTATCCATAACTATAAACACTTCAGAGAATCGTATAGAAGAGAGAAGATTGAGCAACTTCACATAACTTGTAGGATCACAAAAGTGTGCGGTAATATCACGATGTATCTTCTCGGATAATACGCCATCTTTATAAAAAGCGACATGGTACTGGTTCTCAGCAATTTTTCTCTTGCTAATCCACTGAATAAAATGTTTTGCAATAGGACCATCGGCAAGGATTAATATATTTTTCATCTAACTCTTCAAATAATAAGATTACAGTAGATTTAAGTATATCATAAATAATATTTCATTGGCTAAAAAATACCATTTTTATCTCTTATACTCCTTTCTTTTAAACCGTTTTAAAAGATTATTACCTCTTTTTTCACTAGAGACAGAAGATATCCAAAGATAATTAATACTCCAATAGATAGCTCCTGAAACAACTATAGAGTAAAAAGCTGCTCCTGTATAGAGTGGTATTATAACATCATCCCAATGGTTACTAAACCACTCAAGAGTCAACTCTACATTAGATATTCCCTCATATCCTAATATAAAATTACCTGTAAGATACTCCATATAGTACATAAATGGCATAGTAATGGGGTTACTAAGCCAAACCATTGATAGTGCCAAAGGGACATTAAATCTCAAAAATGGAGTTGTAGCAAGTACTGCAAGCATCTGCATAGGCATAGGGATAAATCCCCAAAAAAGTCCTATAAAAACTGCTCGTGAGATAGATTTGCGATTAATTGATAAGTACTCCCTAGGGATTTTATACTTTTTGATTAAATCATCTATCTTTCCTGTAGTGTTTGTTCTCTTTTTAAATACTTTTCGTATCATACAATTTCCCTTGAGATTAATAAGGTAAGAAGAAATTATCTCATTTTTTACCTAATTGATACATTAGTCTCCTCTCTACTCATTCTAAACCCCCCTTTTATATTGATTTGTGTAAAATACGCCTAATATTTTATTTGAAAAGGTTACAGTAATGAGTGGATATATGATTTTTTCAGGAACATCTAACCCTGAACTCGCTGAGGAGATAGCAACATATTTAGAGATGCCCCTAAGTAAAGCAACAATCAATCGCTTCTCAGATGGTGAAATCTCTGTGCAGATTGCAGAGAGTGTAAGAGGAAAAGATGTATTTATCATCCAACCTACCTGCGCACCTGCGAATGCAAACTTGATGGAGCTTCTCATTATGACTGATGCATTGAAGCGATCATCAGCTAAATCTATCACAGCTGTAGTTCCTTACTATGGATATGCTAGACAAGATAGAAAAGCAGCACCGAGAGTGCCAATCTCTGCTAAACTTGTAGCAAACTTGATGGAGACAGCTGGTATCACTCGTATGGTAACAGTAGATCTGCATGCATCTCAAATTCAAGGATTTTTTGATATTCCTGTAGATAATCTCTATGGTGCCATTTTGTTTATGGAGTATATCAAAAACAAAAAATTTAAAAATCCAGTGATAGCTTCTCCTGATATTGGTGGTGTTACAAGAGCTAGATATTTTGCCAATAGACTTGGATTAGATATGGTTATTGTAGATAAACGACGAGAAAAAGCCAATGAGAGTGAAGTGATGAATATCATCGGTGATGTAACAGGGAAAGATGTTATACTGATTGATGATATGATTGATACTGCTGGTACGATGGTCAAAGCAGCATCTTCACTCAAAAACCTAGGGGCAACATCTGTTATGGCTTGTTGCACACACCCTGTACTCTCTGGTCCTGCACTAGAGAGAATAGAAGATGGGGCTTTAGATGAGCTAGTTGTAGCTAATACTATCCCTATAGAGAATGCCTCTCCAAAAATCAAAATGCTCTCAACTGCCTCTATGTTAGGTGAAGTTATCAGAAGAGTCCATAACAATGAGAGTGTAAATTCACTCTTTGAAACAACTTGATAGTTGTTTCCTTCTCAAATAAAACTATACAATTTATATAAGGTTACAAATGCTAACAGTCCCTCAGTCTCATATACGCAACTTCTCTATTATCGCTCATATAGATCATGGTAAATCTACTTTAGCAGATCGTATCATCCAAGAGTGTGGAGCAGTCTCGGATAGACAGATGTCTTCACAAGTTATGGATACTATGGATATAGAAAAAGAGCGTGGTATTACAATCAAAGCACAGAGTGTACGACTTGACTATGTTAAAAATGGTGAAAAGTATATTCTCAACCTCATAGATACTCCCGGCCATGTTGATTTCTCTTATGAAGTGAGTCGGTCTCTAGCCTCGTCTGAGGGTGCATTACTTATAGTCGATGCAGCCCAAGGGGTAGAAGCACAAACTATAGCCAATGTCTATATCGCTATAGAAAATGATTTAGAACTCTTACCAGTTGTGAATAAAATCGACTTACCATCCGCAGAGCCTGATAGAGTTCTTACAGAATTAGAAGAGGCTATAGGCATAGATGCTACAGAGCACTGTTTGGTCTCTGCAAAGACTGGATTGGGAGTAAAAGATCTTATAGATACTCTTATTGATAGAATACCTGCACCCAAAGGTGATGAGAATGCTCCTGCAAAGGCACTTATTTATGATAGTTGGTTTGATAACTATCTAGGGGCATTGGCTCTTGTGCGTGTGTTTGAAGGGAGTCTCAAAAAAGGGCAAATAGCCAAAGTAATGGGAACAAAAGATGAGCATCAAATACTCAATCTTATGTATCCTAACCCAATTGCTCCTATAAAAACTGATGAGATAAAAACAGGTGAAATAGGTATTGTTGTGATGGGACTCAAAACAGTTGATGCTCTGCAAGTAGGTGATACTATCACTGATGCCAAAAATCCTACAGCCCAGATGATACAAGGGTTTGAACCTGCAAAGCCTTTTGTTTTTGCTGGTATCTATCCTATAGAGACTGATAAGTTTGAAGATTTGCGTGACGCTCTTAATAAACTCAAACTCAATGACTCCTCACTTAGCTTTGAACCAGAGAGTTCTATGGCATTGGGGAGTGGATTTAGGACTGGATTTTTGGGGATGCTCCACATGGAAGTTATCAAAGAGCGACTAGAGAGAGAGTTTGACCT
>Ga0193965_1000178_pt1 | contig 22397 bp, 21 predicted proteins | sample FB_8_MG_FD_140330 | JGI IMG/M metagenome (GOLD analysis project Ga0193965, IMG submission 140330) | Microbial mat bacterial communities from the Broadkill River, Lewes, Delaware, United States - FB_8_MG | ecosystem: Environmental > Aquatic > Freshwater > River > Microbial mats | place: USA... | reverse complement strand
TATTTGGTTCTTTAGGTCTTGTAGGCTTTTTTGGAAGAAGATTTGCTAAATAGTATGATTGTTTTTAAACAGTAGGATAACTTTATCATGTCAAAACAACAGCAACTATTTATCTTTCGCTATATAGCTTATGCTGTTGCGTTTTATCTGCTAATAGACCTTAACTTTTTTAAAGAGCTTTTTCACATAAACAGCATCTATACAAACTTTGCTACTTTTCTTTCCCATCAAAACGCTTTACTTTTTGGTTTAGATGTAACTAGAGAGGCAAACAAACTAACCCTTGAGAACTTTACTGTTGTAGTTGTGTTTGGGTGTAGCGGACTTGAAGCACTTCTTATCTACTCGGCTGGAGTGTTTGCTTACACTGCACCACTTAAGTTAAAAGCCAAATGGCTTTTAATAGGCTCAGCTATCATGATAATCCTTAACAGTTTTCGCATAGTGTTTCTTTTAGTTGTTGGAGTTTATGATAGGGAGCTGTTTGATCTGATGCACACTTATGTTACACAGAGTATAATGCTTTTTATCGCTATTATAGTTTTTTTATATTTTGTGGTAAAGACAAATGAACATTACAAAGCCTAGAGAACTTCTGCTAGGGGGAGTTGCACTTCTTGTATGCTACATAGTAGTACTTTTTATATGGTTGCAGATAAAAGATGTTTATCATCTTTTTTTTATCCATAATTTAGTTGAGCCTCTTATAGGTTATTATGAGTTTAAGATACAAAGTACACATTGGGCTACTGACAACTATAATGCTAAGTTAGTTTATAATCAATTTATAGAGCTTATTCCCAAGCAAAGTGCTGTAGAGTTAAACATGCCATTTCTTTTTAAGCTTGGAGATATACCTTCATTTTCAACATTTGCAACTCCCATATCACTTACCTTTGTTTTAGTCTACATATTTCTAAAGAGAACAAAAGAGAGTTTTAAAATAGCACTTGAAGTTATACTAATACTTGTAGTAACGCATATAGTTATTTTTACTTTAATGAGCCTTTTGAAAATAGATTCTTACTATACGGTGATCATAGATAAATTTACACAATCAGGTTATCCAGATGCAGTTAGTAAGCCATTTCCATCTTGGTTTTTTGATACTGTTTATTATATAAATGGTTTTTTAATAAAAATAGTTATTAGAATCGAGCCTCTTTTAATAGCTTTGTATATATTTTTTAAAGATAGTTGCAGCTTTAAATTATTTAAATAAAATAATCCAACTGATCAACTTTACTGGATTATCATAATTTTGTTGACAAACTGCTAATTACTTTCAGTATTTATTTATTGATATAGGTGTAAAATTTATATAAAGGACTTCCATAGTTGCAGTCTATCATAGAGGTCAAAAAAGGATTTACAATGTACTTAAATAAATGTAAATTATTGCTATGTTCTTTGTTGGTCGTCTTTACTTTTGGTGGTTGTGGTTCTACTGATAGTGATGAGGAAACACCACCTCCTGTACCCTCAACTAAAACTCAAAAAACACTCTTTGCAGTATATATGATGGGAAGTGACCTTGAGACAGGTTCTCTAGCTGGAAGTAAAGATCTTCAAGAGATTCTAAAAGGTTACTATGATGATCTAAATAATGAACAACAAGAAAGTGTCGATATAAAAATTGCTTTTGGTGGATCTAACTCTGCAACGTGGAGAGGTGTTCGTTATGCAGATGCAAATTGTCTATTAAGTGACCTCAATACAAATGGAATATTTGGGGATGCAAGCTGTTATACCTATGAAGACACATCTGTAAATATGAGTGCAGCATCATCTCTTACTAACTTTATAAATTCCCTCTCACTCTCAAATAATTCATATGATAAAACTATTTTCACTTTCTGGAATCATGGTGGTGCGTATGATGGTGTGTGCTATGATGAAAATGGAGGAGACAAGTTAACGCTAGATGAATTAGAAGCATCATTCAAAGCTACAAATGCTAATTTTGACATAATAGGTATGGATGCTTGTCTTATGGGTAGTCTAGAGGTTGCAAAAACATTAAGTACTTATGGTGCTTACTTAATCGCTTCAGAAGAGTTAGAGCCTGAACATGGTTGGAACTATGAAGAGTTGATAAAATGGCTTGGGGAGAATCCAAATGAATCTCTTACAAATATGTCAAAAATGTTTGTAGATTCATACATATATACAAATGCTCATGCAAATACATATGATAAAACCCTTTCTGTATTAGACCTCAGTAAAGCTAATGAAATTGTTGAAGATTTTACGACTCTCTTAAGCTCTTTAAGTGCAACGAGTGATTTTAGCTCTATCTTAAATTCAGCCAAAGATTCTCAGCAGTATGCGTTAAATAGTAACTATAGCATTCCTACTGGCAGAAGTATGGACTTGAAACATTTTTTAGAAAACTTAAAACTTAAAAGATCGGATTTATCAACACAGATAGACTCTCTGAATACTAAAGTTGAAGATTTTGTAGTTTACAATAGATACCAAAACTCAAAAATCAATTCTAATGGGGTTTCAGTTTTTCAACCACTCAATATAGGACAGTGGGATAGCGTATATAAAAACAAAGATGATTTCATCTCTATTGACTGGTTTAATTTTGTGGGAGACTTTTTAAGTATAGGTCTTGGTGATACAGTAGACCCAGTTAAAAATAGTGAAACTGCTTGTAGTCGTTCAAATATTAGTGGTTACTGCATAGATGTAACCGATAACATTGGTATAAGTGAAGCGGAAGGTTTTAACTTTCTTACTTATGGAGATGACTATCTTCTACTTGGTACTGATAAGATGTCTAAAACAGGTACTAGTGAGTATTTTTTACCTGAGCAGGATGATTACTGGCTCTACTTTTGTAACGGTAGTGAAAGCGGTGCTGGATGTATATTTCCATCAGCTATTTTTGTTGGAGAGTTTGAAAACAACCATGTATACGTATCATATGCAAACGTGAATGATGTATATTCGGAGTTTTATATAACAGTAAATCAAAATGATGGAACGCTTGATTATTGGTCAGTTCCAGTAAACAGTAGTGGTGTAGCATCAAAAAGTCAAAAAAATATAGAGCTTGGCGATACACTAGAGTTTTACTACTATATAGTTTCTATGAGTGGAAATGATAGTTGGATTTTAGGAGATAGATTGACTTTTACTAAAACACCAACAGCATTTGTAGAAAAACTTGATGCAACTGTTACATATTATGGGTCATTTAGTGACTTTAAAGGCAACTCTATAATCGGAGAGATATATACTTCTAACTAAGAGTTATCTTAGTTGCCTTTACATTTCTAAATATAAGATTTTTTAGTTTTGTTAAGACCATCAAATATTCGGAACCACCTAAATTTAAAACTTACTATTATCTATATCAATTCCATTTATATCTAAAGTATAAATAAGATCTATTGGGTCTATTTTATCAAAGTTATTCATAACTAACTGTTTTAAATAAGCTTGTTCAGATTTTTCAGATTCAAGTAAACTTGATAAGTACTTTCCTTTTTTATGAACAACTACATCAGTTATATCTTTATCAAGATTTATCCCTTTTACTATTTCTGCATTATCAACATCAAAAAGTGCACCAAGCATGGAAAACATACCTGCGGTATATGCTTTGTCTTTTTCGTTAGGATTTGCATTTCTCTCCATCTTTTCTGCTCTTTTAAGTGCAATGGCTAGAATTGTTTCAGAAACTGGGTTATCGGACATTTCTGAGTATAAGTAAAGTAACAACCATCTCAGAAGTGTATCTCTTCCTAAAAGGGTAACAACTTGAACAATTGACTCTACTTTTGTTTCAAACTTAACTTGTGTATTTAGAAATTTTATTAGTTTAAACGAAAGGTCTGGTCTTTGTTTGATATATGACTCTATAGCCTGTGTAGAACCATCCGTCTTAATAAGTTTTATAAGGTTTAGAATAATATACTGTGTAACATCCTTACTTCTATCTATTTCAACAACTTCTGGCTTATTTAAGTAATACCCTTGAAACAGATCAAAACCCATATTATGATATTTTTCATACTCCTCTTTTGTCTCTATCTTTTCTGCTAATAATCTTAAACCAATTTTTTTGAACTTAGCCACAGTTTTTACTAGGTTATCTGGATCAGAAGTTAATACATCTATTTTTACTAAATTTATATACTTTAAAATTGGTGAGAACTTTTTTATCATTCTGGGAGAACAATCAAAATCGTCTATTGCGATTTTAAATCCTCTTTTATGATACTGTATGATTTTTTGCACTACATCATCTGTTAAATCTGTTGTCTCTAAGATTTCAAGTATAAATTTTTTGTTATCTAAAAGATCAATAAGTCCAGAAAGTAGAAACTCTTCATCTAGATTTACTAAGACTACACCGGTCTCATTTAATACTTCATTAATGTTTGTTAGTACATTTATAAGAACGTGTGAGGTTGCTATGACATTTGATGGGAAATTTTTTATACCATACTCATAGTCTCTGTATAAAAGTTCATGTGCAAAAATTTTATTTTTTGTATTATATATTTTTTGTTTTGCCAGATATATTTTTCCCAACAAGAGTCCCTTTTTATCATATATAAGTATATGTGTTATTAAAATTGTAACACAATTTGTTAATCATTAAAATTATTATATAAGATATTGCCTTTTTTTTTATAATCCTTATATATATATTATGTAAAAAAACTTAGTTTAATTACACTAAGTTTTTTTAAGGTATTAGATGTTATATTTTTAGAGTAATTACACTAAAAGGATAAAAAATGAAAGTTACTACATTTATAACAGCGTTAATCACATTAGTTTTTGGTTTCTCTTCCATTCAGGCTCAAAGTTTTAAAGTGGATCCTTCACACTCTGAAATTGGATTTAAAGTTAAACACTTAATGATCTCAAATGTAAAAGGTAACTTTTCAAAGTTTGATGGTTCATATGAACTTGAAAAAGGAAAGCTTACGAAGTTAGAAGGTACTGTTGAAGTTTCAAGTATAGATACTGATATTGAAAAAAGAGATAACCATTTGAGATCTGAAGATTTCTTTTTTGTAGAAAAATATCCAAAAATGACTTTTAAGATGACAAAATTTAATGGTGACAGTGTTACAGGTGAACTTACAATTCGTGGTGTTACTAAAACAGTTACTTTTGATGCTGATGTAAGTGGTATGATTAAAGATCCATGGGGTAATATAAGAAGTGCAATGACACTAACAGGTAAAATAAATAGAATGGACTATGGTCTTAAATGGAACAAAGCTTTAGAAGCTGGAGGTGTAGTTGTTGGTGAGAGTGTAAAATTGGAGATAGAGCTTGAAGGAATCGCCAAATAGATATATAATTACATAATGAAAACAAAAGATAAAATACTTTTAACTGCCCTTGAACTCTTCAACAAGGGCAACACCCAAGCTGCAACCACAAACCATATAGCAAAGGCAATGAAGATAAGTCCTGGAAACCTGCATTATCATTATAAAAACCGTGAAGAAATTGTTTTTAAACTGTATGAGCAAATGAAAACTAAAACAGAACTTCCTGTATCTGAACTTCCTACAAGCATGATATCACTATATGAACACTTTAATCTACTTGCCAAAATATACTGGGAGTATAGATTTTTTCATAAAGAACTACTTTTCTTGCTTTCTCGTGATGAAAAACTTAAAGAACTTTATACAAAAGATAACCTTGCTCACAAAGAGCGTATAAAAATAGCGAATCTAAAACTAATAGAAGAGGGGTATCTACATGTAGAAGATCAAAAAGCACTAAACCACCTTGTAGATACTATACTTTTAACTACACAATTTTGGATATCTTTTTTAACCACACTTGATTCAAGCATAAATGAACAAAACGTTGCAGAACTCTTCACTCATCTAAAATGTACATTTAGACCATACATGACTAAAAAAGCTTTTAATGAACTAGAACAGCTAACCTAATTAGCACATATGCTGTTCTAAAATACTGTAATTAAGTATTTCATTTTCTCTTAAATCTATATGCTTGTGCTCTAAGTCAATAATATCATTTGTAAAACATTCCATTACACTTTCTCTATTTATATCTACATGAGCATGACCTAAGATCACAAAGTAATCACCATGAATTCTAAATACGATTGAGTTAGAATATTTTTCCTGCAAACAATTAGCTATCTTTTGTAATAATAAATCGCCTTTACTCCAACCATACACTTTATTGTACTGACTCATATGTCTTACAGAGAGTATATTTAAACATTTATAATTATGAGCACCTTCATTGTTTTCTAAAATTGCATCTAAATATTTTGCATTATATTTCAAGGTAACTGGATCTTCAAAAAAGTAGGCAAGTCTTTTGGCTTCAATATTATCATCTTCAGTAAATATATTTTGCTCACTAGCTTCAACTTCATCTAAAGTATTAAAATATTTAACCGCACTCTTAACCAAGTTTGGATCAAACTGTGTTCCTGAATTTTGTATGATTTCAACTATAGCTTCATCTATTGTTTTTTTTGCTTTATATATCCTTGTTGTAGTCATAGCATCAAAAGCATCTGCGATTGTCATTATGCGTGAAAGCATAGGTATGCTATCTTTGCTTATACCATCAGGGTAACCTTTACCATCATATCTTTCATGATGATGTCTAACAATCTTTGCAATACCTTTAAAATCAGAAATCTGGCTAATCATTTCAGATCCAACCGATGCATGGAGTTTCATTAGATCATACTCACTTTGAGTAAGTCTATTAGGGTTTAAAAGTACAGACTCTGGTGTTACCAACTTGCCAATATCATGTATAAGCCCTGCTTTATATATTATATCCTGTTCACTATTTGGAAGTCCATGACACATTGCAATCTCTCTTGAATAAGTTGCTACTCTCTTTGAATGTCCTGATGTGTATGTATCCTTTTCTTCAACAAATCTAGCAAATGTAAATATTGTTTCTTCATCATGTTTTAATCTAGAAAAGAAAAAATAAACAATTATTATTAAAAATAAAATTGTTAATAGTGAATTCATCAAAAACTGCTCTGCATTCCTTATGTGTTGTTCTTTGATGTATGCTTTTCTTAACTTTAAAATTATATTGATGCCATTATTTATATCAATATCTAACTTTTTAGATACAAAGTTATCTGTTATTAGAGATGGAGATGAAAGTATTTGCTTATAATAATTTGAATAGTCTTTTGATATGTTATATTTATGTTCAAGTGAATTTCCCCAACACTTTTCTTCTGTTAAACAAGTATGTCCAAAATGATGAATTGTATAACCATTATCATCGTACAAGACCATATCGTAAAAAGGTGTGTTGGTAAACTTTAATAAAAAATCTTTCATAAAATAGTTAATTATTAATATACCCCCAAATTTACCATTACTATTTGTAATTGGCAGAACTGCTCTTATAGTTGGTTTATAAGGAAACTCAACTTTACCTTTTTCAACATTTAAATCAAGTGCTGAAAACCATACGCGATTTGGTTCTTTTATTTTAGAATCTATAAAATAATATCTATTTGATTTGTCTTGAAGCTGTTCTTCTGGTACTATAAATGGTTCTAGCTCTTCTTTAGATCTGTCTATTCTAATTTTTTCATGACCATTTTGATCAATATAACGAAGTTGCATAAAGTTACTATTTGCTTGCGCATATGTTAAAAATATATCTTCAATTAGTTTTATATTTGAGTTGTTTTTTAGATAGTTTTTAAAAAAAGTGGAATTTTTAATGGAGACTAAATCATTTGTTGCATCTTTTAAGAATGTTTTAAAAACATATTCTCTTTCTTTTAACTTAACAACCGCATTTTTTAATGCTATATCCTGTGTTGTATTAAAGAAGTACACTTTTTGGATATAGTAAGATACAATTAATGTAAAAGTTAAAAATATCAACAATACTAAACTTTTTTTTCTAACAGAATTCAATATAACAACCTAATAAGTTTTATAATTATATACAAAGTTTTAAATACTTTGCTTACTTAAAGAGCGCTTTGAAACCTAAGAATATATTATAACATAAAATATTATAATCTAGTATTCACATGAATTTTATTTACGAGATAAATGCTATAACCTCATCAACACTTAAAACTTTTCCAGTACTTTTAACTTTACCATCAACTACAAGTCCAGGTGTACTTACAACCTGATACTCCATTATTTTCATCATGTCATCAACTTTTTCTATTTGAGCAAATTTTCCACTCTTTGCCACTGCCTCTTTTACAACAGCCTCTAGCTGATTACACTTTGCACAACCTGTTCCTAAAATCTCTATTTTCATTAGATCTCCTTATAAAATTAAATTAAATAAATAGCCTATTGCTATTATTCCACTTCCAACTATTGCAAAAAATATCCCTATAAGTTTAAGTGAGATAATTTTTTTAAGTATCAGTGCTTCTGGCAAACTAAGGGCAGTTACCGCCATCATAAAGCTAAGGGCAGTTCCCAAAAGCATTCCTTTTGATGTTAAAACCTCAACAAGTGGCATAACTCCAGCAGCATTTGAATACATTGGTATCCCCATAAGCACTGCAATTATAACAGCAAAAGGGTTACCTTCTCCAGTATATGAAGCTATAAAGTCAGTTGGAATGTATCCATGAATCCAAGCCCCTACTCCAACTCCTATCATCACATAGATATATATCTTTTTAAATATATCAAGCGTATAATTCCAAGCTTCTTTGCATCTCTCTTTAAATGTCAGCTTAACCAAGTCCGCTTCAAGTTCAGCATCTATAGGTTTAACATCGATCAGTACCTCTTTTTCTACATTTAACCTACCTATAAGCATACCACCGAGTATTGCTACACTAAGACCAAATGCTATATATATTAAAGTGATCTTCCAACCAAAAATTCCAAAAAGCATAGCTATTGCTATCTCGTTATTCATAGGAGCTGAGATCAGATAGCTAAATGTAACTCCAACTGGAATACGTGCTTGAATAAACCCTAGAAAAAGCGGAATTGCCGAACATGAACAAAATGGTGTAACTATTCCAAAAAGTGAAGCTCCAACATGTCCGTAAAAGGCAGATTTACCTTGTAAATGAGCTCTCACATACTCAGTATTTACCCATGTACGCAAAAATGATACGGCAAATATAATAGTGATCAGTAAAAACCAGATCTTTATAGTGTCATATATAAAAAAGTGCAGAGCATCCGCTAGTTTTCCATCAAGATTTAAGTATTCAAAAACAAATCTACCCGATAGCTCATGCCACATCTAACAAAGCTCCTCTTTTACAACTGGCAATAACTCTTTTTCTATAAGCTTAAGAGTTTTTGCATACTCTTCAACTGCTTTACCACTTGGATCATCAAACCCTAAATGGATTGTTTTAACAGCTTTTGGAAACATAGGGCAAGTCTCTTTTGCATGATCACACACTGTAACTACCAAATCAAATGAAGTATCTAGTACAGTCTCTATAACTTTAGAGTGATAATCATCTCTCCAGTAACCATGAGATTCCAAAAGCTCTTGTGCATTTGGATTTACTTTACCGCTTGCTTTTACACCTGAACTTTGAGCTTCTATACACTCACCAAGCTTTGCATTGATCAAAGCCTCAGCCATGATCGAGCGGCAGCTGTTCCCAGTACATAAAATCAATACATTTTTTTTCATATTTTACACTCCCCTGTTTCAGATATTTTATTTAGTTTTGGAAGTTCTATTTCAAGATGTTTGATCTCTTCTATAGCTTCACATCTAAAACGATCTAATGGACTTCGTATAGAATAGTAAGCCCATGTACCTTTTCTATCTACCCTTATAAAACCAGCTTCTTTTAAGATCTTCAGATGTCTTGACAGACGTGATTGGATCATATCAAGTGAGTTTTGCAAATCACATACACAGCACTCCCCATACTCATCTAAAAATCTTAGTATTAAAACTCTTGTTTCGTCATTTAATGCGGAAATGCTTTTTAAAAAAATATCCAAAACAGACTCCTTGTATTTAAAAGTTTAACATAAAGAGATTAATATATCAATATATATTGATATAATGATTTAATTTTGCTATAGTTTCTATAATTATTAACTCGGAGTAACTATATGACACTAGCAATAGCGGTATTTTTAATAACTTTATTATTTGTTATTTGGCAACCTAAAGATCTTCAGATCGGAACAACAGCAGTAATTGGTGCGATCGTAGCACTACTTTTAGGTGTAGTTAACACAACTGACGTATTTACAGTGATCAACATAGTATGGGATGCAACTCTTGCTTTTATAGGTATTATCATTATCTCAATGATACTCGATGAGATAGGTTTTTTTGAGTGGGCTGCTATAAAAATGGCAAAGCTAAGTCGTGGCAACGGACACCTTATGTTTGTATACATTCTGCTTTTAGGTGCTATCGTTGCTGCGTTTTTTGCAAATGATGGTGCAGCACTTATACTTACACCTATTTTACTTGCTAAGATGAAATACCTTAAGATGAAACCCTTAGCAATCTTTGCTTTTTTAATGGCAGGCGGTTTTATAGGGGACAGTGCGTCAAACCCTCTTGTGATATCAAACCTTACAAATATAGTAACTGTTGGCTACTTTGATATAGGTTTTGTTGAGTATGCAAAAAACATGTTTTTACCAAATCTTTTAAGCATCATAGCCTCTATTGTTGTGTTATGGATCTATTTTAGAAAAGATATACCATTTAGTATAGATGTATCTAAACTTCCAGAAGCCTCTTCAGTTATTAAAAACCAGACTATGTTTAAATTCTCTTGGTTCTTTTTAGCTTTACTAATGATTGGTTACTTTATAGGTGATTTTTATAATCTGCCTGTTTCTGTTTTTGCACTTGGCGGAGCTTTAGTATTTTTACTTATTGCAAACAAACATAAAGCAGTTAAACCCATAATGACAATCAAAGCGGCACCTTGGCAGGTTGTGTGGTTTAGTATAGGACTTTATGTTGTTGTATATGGTCTTAAAAATGCAGGTTTTACAGATGTGATCGCCTCATGGGTAGTAGAACTAAAAACTAACGGAGATACAGTTGCGATCATAGGGACTGGCTTTTTGTCTGCTTTTATAAGCTCTGTTATGAACAATATGCCAACCATTATGATCATGGATATAGCTATAGATCAAGTTGGCTATATAGGAAATGAAGCTCTTGTATATGCAAACATATTAGGCTCAAATCTGGGACCAAAGATGACACCTATTGGATCACTTGCTACACTTCTTTGGTTACATGTACTAGCTAAAAAAGGTGTAAAAATAACTTGGGGTGAGTATATGAGGGTTGGACTTGTTGTAACACCTCCTGTACTGCTTATCGCATTACTTGGATTAGTATGAAGTAGTTTTAAATGTTACTAAATTAACCATTTTACGTATAATTTTTAATTTATCTTTACTAAAACTATAAAAAACATTATAATGTTTGCTTATTTATCACAAATTAATTACAAACTCTATTAAGGTAAATTATGACTCAAACAAACATTATAGTTGTTGAAGACGATGAAATTACAGCTCTTAATCTAAGTATGTCATTGCAAAAACAAGGCTATAACGTAGTAGAAACATGTAGTAATACTGATGATGCCAAAAGTCAAATAGCTTCTCATATACCAAATTTAGTTATTATTGATATATCGCTACAAGATATATCTGATGGAATTGAACTTGCAAACTTTATAAAACAACAATATAATTTGCCATTTATATATCTAACGTCTCATAGCGATGATGAAATCATTGCTAAAGCTAAAGTAACAGAACCATATGGCTATATAGTAAAACCATTTGATCCAAGTTCACTTCATGCAACTATACAGATGGCTATGTTCAAATTTGACATAGAAAACTCTAGAAAAGATGACCTTAGCTCACTAAAAATGGATAAATTAAATCTTGAAAAACTACTTTACTCTAAAAGATCTTCAGATGAACCAATTGTACCTTTTGGGGTTGATTACCATTTAGATATTTCTATATGTGAGACATTTTATAAAGGTCAAAAAATAAAGTTGACAAAGAAAGAGAATGCTTTTTTACGTCTACTTGTTGCACAACTTGGAAAAGTTGTAACATTTGAACAAGCTAGAGACTATGTATGGGATGAAAGTGGTGCAACAGAAAACAGTGTTAGAACACTTGTTTGGAGACTTAGAAATAAACTTGAAACTGACATTATTAAAAATGCTTCAGGTATCGGATATTTTATAGAGGAATAATCTATAAAATATTTATATTTTTTATATATTTTAAAATAATTCCATAAGACTCTATATAGTTATAATCTTCATTTTTTTCTTTGGCATTTTTTTCCATTGTAGATGCCAAAGCTTGTAAATATTCTATTCTAAAATTTGCACTTGAACCTTTAATACTATGAGTTAATAAGGCGATCTGTTTATACTCTTTTTTATTAATTGCAGATTCTAATTCTGGTAAAACTTTTGACATTTTTTTCAAAAACATCCCAACTAAAGTAATAACCTCATCCTTATTTAACTTTAGTTCATCCATCAGCTGATCTAGATCAAGTCCTTGAACTTCTTTATCTGTAGAGACCTCTTTAGTTTTGTGCTCTTTGTTTTTATCCTCTTCTAAATACTGTTGAAAAACTTTTTCAAGTTCTTTTAAAACTATTGGCTTTCCTAAAAATGAATCAAACCCACTTTTTAATCCCCTCTCTCTTGCTCCTTTTATTACATTTGCAGTTAGTGCCGAGACTGGAGTGTGTTCTAAACCCATATGTTTTTCATAGTTTAATATCTTTGCAACAGACTTATTTCCATCCATTATAGGCATCTGTTCATCCATAAGTATAAGATCATAATCACTGTTTTGTCTGTACAGATCATAAGCTTCCAAACCATTATTAACCATATCAAATTCTAGCCCGTACTTCATTAGTATAATTTTAATAAGTTCTTGATTAGCCTCATTGTCTTCAGCAACAAGTATTTTTCCTTTATAGTTTTTAAAATCTCTTTTATTTATAATATTTTTCATAGTTGGATTTAAAAGCTCTAAAAACTTAGCTTTAAACTTGGTACAGTATAAAGGAAAAGTTGCAGACTGAATATTTATAAAACTATCATACTTGTCATTTTCTCTAGTCATTAAAGATATAAATTTTTTATCCGGCATATTTATAATATAACTTCTCATATTTTGATCATCTATATCTTCATCTATAAAAAAAGCTATATCAAAGTCTACTTCAAAACTATCAACTATATCTATCTTTATGTTAAATACATTAAAGTACTTTAAAATTGATTCTAGTTTATATCTATTTGTTTCATTGTTAAAGTGAAAAACCAACTTTTTATCGGATAGATCAGGTATCCCTTCCATAATGCTACAAGTAGAATTCTTTACTTCTACAGGTACATCTAAATAAAATGTACTCCCCTCTCCTAGTTTTGATTTAACGTAAACTTTACCATTCATAAGATTTGCTAACTGCCTAGATATTGACAAACCAAGACCTGTTCCACTTGTAAAATCCAAAGTTTGGTCATGTGCTTGTGTAAATGCTGAAAATATTAGATTTTGATTTTTTTCACTTATACCTACTCCGCTATCACTTACACTTATACTTAATTTTTTATCATTAAAGCTTGCTTCAACTACGATTCTGCCACCATTTGGAGTGAATTTTATAGCATTACTTAAAAAGTTAGATATAACCTGTTTAATTCTTAGTGCATCAGCATATACTTCACCTGGAATCCTAGGATCTATAAAAGAGACTATAGTTATGTTTTTGTTTGATGCAGATGCTACAAAAAGCTCTAAAGTATGACTTATTTCCTCATGTATTGAAAAGTTCTTAGGCTCAACTGTAAACTCACCACTTCTTAATTTTGAAAAATCTAATATATCGTTAATAATACTAAGTAGTGTCTCACCACTTGTATTTATGATATCAAGATAGTTTCTATGCTTAGTAGATAAGTTTTCTTCCCTAAGTACATTAACAAACCCAATGATCGCATTTAAAGGTGTTCTGATCTCATGAGACATGTTTGAGAGGAAATGGTCTTTTGCTAATGTTGCTTTTTCAGCTTTAGCTCTTGCATCTGTTAACTTTTGAAAGATTGTATCTGTATAGTATCTTAAAATTCCACGAAAATTTTTATCAAAAAGGTATGATAGTTCATCAAAAAGCTCTTTAGAATTTATGTTTGCATCATATGTAAAATCAACCATTGAGCGTCTAAAATGACTACAGATTTCAAATAGCTCATCCGCACTTATCTCTCTGTTTTTCAAATAAGCTAAAAGATCTTCCATAATAGGGCAGTTTCCAACTTCAGTTTCACCACTAATTACACCCATAAAATAGTCAAATACTCCTGAACCATACATGTTTATAAAATGTTCAGGTTCAATAGACCTTTCTAAAAGTATGTTTTTTGAAGTTTCATACGATATCCAATTTGCTAATATATCATCTTTGGATTTAACAAAAACTTCTTTATGCTTTATTAGTTCAGGTCCATTGATCTTCATAGTTTAACTTAATATTTTACTTACAATTTCATAACTATTTTTAGAAAGAGAGTCTGTTGAAACTATACGTTCTAACTCAATTTTCATCAGTTTTTTATTTTTCTCATTCATTTTTTCATAAATTTTGAATGCTCCAGATAAAGCAGAAGCCATTTGAGCATTTATTTTATCGATTTCAATGATCTTATCTGCAACAAACTTATACCCTAGTCCATCTTTTGCATGAAAGTGTTTGTAGTTTCTTGCAAAAACACCAATTAAAGAGCGTACTAAATTTGGAACTTTTTCATCATATACCTCATCGTTTTGTAGTGCCATTACACGATCTAGTGTCCCATCTCTTCCTGATGACGCTAGTATTGAAAAGTACTTATTCATAACCAAAGTATCTTCTTTGTATGTTTGATAAAAGTCAGATATAGCAACAGCTGATTCTTTTTGAGTTATATTCTCAAGTATGTCAAGTGCTATTATTTTATCTGTCATAGTAAGTGAGTTTTCATACTGCTCTTTTGCAAGATCGATCACATCTTGAGTCTCTAGTGCACTTAACATCTTTAAAGCTCTATTTTTAATTGAGCGTTCTCCCATACTTCTTGCATCTATCGCATCATTTTTTGGTTTATGATACTGTTTATACAAAGAGTTTAGCTTTGACTTAAAAACACTTGCTAAATGTTTTTTTAGTTTGTTTCGTGCTTCATACAACGGTTCAAAATCGACAACCTCTTGCCTTTGCATAAGTGCAGATATAGATGGTAGGTCAAGTAAAAGTGACTTAAAAGAAAGATCAAGATCATCATCTAAAATATAACCATAAGTATCTACAAACTCACTATCAATCTCACCTATAGCTATTATACTTTCCAAAGTCTCTATAGCATATGACTGCATCGACTCATACTTTACAAAACTATTTGAATCGTGTCTACTTAAAAAAGGATAATCACTTTTATCTTGTTTTATGATCACTGGAGCTGAAAAATCACGGTTTATTGAAATGATCGGTTTTGAGCCAATCTTCCAAGAAAACTCTTCAAACTCTTTTGAAACTACTATTGTTTCTTCTATACATTCATTACCTTCTTGGTCTAAAAGTGCTATTTTCAATGGATAAAAATAGGCTCTTTGACGCTTTCCATCAACAGTATTTGGTATAACTTGGGTTAAACGAAGTGTATATATATTTTTCTCATAAACTTCACTTACCAGAAGTCTTGGTGTACCGCTTTGGTGATACCATCTCTCAAACTGAGAAAGGTCAACTCCGCTTGCATCACTCATAGCCCATAAAAAATCTTTAGTAGTGACAGCTTGTCCATCGAAACTCTCAAAGTACAGATCAGTTGCTTTTCTGTAGTTTTCTTCTCCAAGTAAAGTATGGATCATACGGATAACTTCAGCACCTTTTTCATAAACAGTAGCTGTGTAAAAGTTGTTCATAGATATATATGATTCTGGCTGAATGGGGTGCGCTGTTGGGGAAGAATCCTCAACAAACTGACGGTCACGAAGTGCTTTTACATCTTGTATACGCTGAACCTCTTTAGAGTTAAGATCAGCAGAAAAACACTGATCACGAAACACAGTAAGTCCCTCTTTTAGAGTTAGTTGAAACCAGTCACGACATGTGATCCTGTTTCCTGTCCAGTTGTGAAAATACTCATGTGCGATCACACTTTGAATGCCCATAAAGTCACTATCGGTTGCAAGTTCTTTTGATGCTAAAACATAATGAGAATTAAATATGTTCAATCCCTTGTTTTCCATAGCACCCATATTGAAACTATCTACTGCTACTATGTTATAAATATCTAGATCATACTCACGTCCATACTTTTGTTCATCCCAAAGCATAGCATCTTTGAGTGATTTCATAGCATGGTAACATTTAGATTCATTACCAAGATCACAGTATATATTTAATTCAATCTCATTACCACTCATAGTTTTAAAACTATCATTTACACATCCAAGATCACCGGCTACCAAAGCAAAAAGATAAGATGGTTTAGGATGTGGATCAAACCATGTTACACCATGTTTTGAATCAAAGCTGTCATGACACTGGATCTTGTTACCATTTGCAAGTAAAACTGGGTATTTCTCTTTATCTGCGATCACAGTAGTTGTAAATACTGCCATAACATCAGGCCTGTCTATATAAGGGGTGATCCTTCTAAAGCCCTCAGGTTCATTTTGTGTACAAAAGATAGAACCAGACTTATAAAGTCCTTCCAACTCTGTGTTGTTTTGAGGATAAATCTTGTTTTTTATTTTTAATGTAAATTCATTAGGTACATCATCTACACTTAAAATTTCGTCTTTGTAGATATAGCGTGTATCATCAATTTTCAAATCATCAATATAAAGCTCTAAAAGTTCAAGATTAATGCTGTCTAGTTTTAAAGTAGACTGGCTACCATCAGACTTGATCTGCATCACATTTGTAACGATCGTAAACTCTTCATCGAGTTCAAAAGTTAGATCTAAACGCTCAACTTTAAAGTGAGGTTTTTTATAATCTTTCAAATATATCGCTTTTATTTCACCCATTTTATCTTCTTTTTATCAAATATTATAATTAGTAATATTATATCTTCTATGTTTTTGTTTATCCTTAATATAACGTTTGATAAAGATTATTTTGTTAAAATACTTAAAGATATTTTTTAAGGATTTTTATGAAAACTCATACTCTTTTAATGCCGCTTGATATGCACCTACACTTACGAGATGGTGTTATGCTTGAAAATGTAGCCCCACTTACGGCTTATAGTTTTTCAGGTGCAATCATTATGCCAAACCTGGTACCACCAGTAACAACTCTAGAAGATGTGCAGAAGTATAAAGAGCGTATCATAGCAACAGTACCTAACGACTTTTTTGAGCCATATATGACGCTTTTTTATAAAAACTATGACAGAGAATTTTTAGAGAGTGTTGCTGATCATATAACTGCTATAAAACTTTATCCAGATGGTGCTACAACGAACTCAGATGGTGGTGTAAGCAGTTTTGACATAGAAGAGATGCGTGAAACATTAGAAGCTATGAGTGAGTTAAACATCCCGTTATGTGTACATGGTGAAACAGCTGGTTTTGTGATGGATAGAGAAGCTGAATTTATGAGCATATATGAACTTCTTGCTAAAAACTTTCCAGATCTTAAGATCATTATGGAGCATATAACTACAAAAGCAGCTGTTGATATGCTAGATAAGTACGAGAACCTTTATGCAACGATCACAGTGCATCACCTGCTTTTAACACTAGATGATGTTGTTGGCGGTATGATGATGCCTCACCACTTTTGCAAACCTATAGCAAAACGCCCAGAAGACTTGGATGCTTTACTTAGTGTAGCACTCGAAGCTCATCCAAAAGTTATGTTTGGAAGCGACTCAGCCCCTCATCCACAAGATAAAAAAGAAGCTTGTGGATGTGCAGCAGGTGTATTTACAGCACCTATCGCTCTTCAACTGTTATGTGAAATTTTCGAACAGTACGATAAACTAGATAACCTACAAGACTTTGTAAGTGACAATGCACAAAGAATATATGGAATTTGTCCAGAGTTTAAAGAGGTAGTTTTAGAAAAACGTCCATTTGAAGTACCTCAAACTTATTCAAATGTAGTACCTCTTTATGCAGGTAAAGAGATAAACTGGGCTATACAAAGCGTTGAATAAGATACTACTTTTAGAAGACGATTTACTACTGGGTGAGACACTAATAGATCTTCTTGAAGATCAAGGTTATAGTGTTTCTCACTTTCCAAATGGTCAAGATGCACTAGATGCTACATTTAAAGATAAATTTGACATATATATACTTGATATAAATGTTCCACAAATAGATGGTCTAACCCTACTAAAAGAGTTACGTGAGGCAGAAGACAATACACCTGCGATCTACTTAACATCACATCAGGAAAAAGAGAAACTTTTAGAGGGCTTTGCAAATGGTTGTGACGACTTTATAAAAAAACCATTTGACAATGATGAACTACTTGTTAGGATAGCATCTATTCTAAAACGTATGCATCCATCAAAAAAGTCAGAGTGTATAGACAAGCTTTGCCACGATGAGCTTCACAAAAGGATCCTTTATGAGGACAAAGAATTGGAACTATCTAAAAAGGAGTATCAGCTTTTACTTTTACTTATGAGACATGTCAACTCAACTCTTCCTAAAGAGCTTATTTTAGATGAGTTATGGAGTTCTAATGATGGTGGTAGTGATGGTGCGCTTAGAGTGTATATAAACCGTATAAAGCAGTTAATACCTGATCTTAGTATTCAAAATATCAGAGGTATTGGGTATAAACTTGTTTCATAATCTACGATTAAATATTTTTATATACTACTTTTTTACAACTGTAGGTTTTTTAGGTGTTTTTTACTATTTTTTAGAGATTTTAGAGTTTAGTGATCCTTATCTTCTCCTAGCTATTCTTGCTACATTGGCAATATTTTCAGGGGTATTTATATCAAAACTTGCAGTTGATCCTCTAAAAGAACACATGCAAAACTTAGAACAACTCTCAAAAGAGACTTTGCATGAACTAAACCTACCGATCTCTACCATAAAAACAAACTCTCAAATGCTTAAAAAAAGCATAAGTGAAGAGAAAAACATTAAAAGAATATCCAGAATATTAAGTGCTTCAGAGATGCTTCAAGAACGTTATAATGAGCTTGCATATATGATCAAAAACCATACTTCTAAAGAGATCAATGAAGAGTTTGAGTTAGATACTTTAATAAAAGAACGTGTAGATTTTTTACAAGCCGTATACCCAAATAAACAAATAAATACTAAATTAGTTAAAACAAAGATCATTAATGATAAAATTGGTCTTGGTAAAGTTATTGATAATATTATTGATAATGGTGTAAAATACAGCCAAAATACAAAAGATATAGATATCTCTTTAGAAAACAAAAAACTAACTATACAAGATCATGGTCAAGGTATGGATGAAAATGAAGTAGTAAAAGTGTTTGACAACTACTACCAAGGTGATTCAGACAACCAAGGCTTTGGAATTGGGCTTAGTCTTGTCAAGAGATTTTGTGATAAACAAAATATAAAACTATCTATAGATTCAAAACAAAATGTCGGAACAAAAATAATTTTAGATTTTAAATAAGGAAATATATGAATAATTCAAATTTTTTAGAGTTAGCAGAACAAGCAGTTGACTACGGAGTTATGGGAATACTTATACTTATGAGTGTCGTTACACTTTGGTTGTTTATAGAACGTATGATGTTTTACAAATCAGTTAAAATAGATGAGTATGATCACAGAGACAACTTAGAAATAGACCTCACTGATAATATTAGTATTATAAGTGCGATCGGTTCAAATGCACCATATGTTGGACTACTTGGTACTGTTTTGGGAATTATGATCACTTTTTACACTATGGGTGATGCAGGAGCTGTTGATGCAAAAAGAATCATGGTAGGTCTAGCCCTTGCTCTTAAAGCAACTGCAATGGGTCTTGTTGTAGCTATACCATCTATAGTTTTCTACACGATCTCACTGAGAAAAGTAGAAAAAATATTAACAAAGTATGATGTAAAAAATGGCTAAGTTTAAAAAAGCTCCAAAAAGGTTTGAGGATATAAACGTAATACCGTTTATAGATATAATGCTTGTACTTCTTGTTATGGTTTTAACAACTGCTACATTTATAAAACAAGGTGTTATCCCTGTTGATCTTCCTGAAGCTAAAAAAGCTTCCAAAGAAGATCAGAATAAAAAAGAAGTAACAATCTATGTAAATGCTAAAGGTGAGATGTTTTTTGACAAAGACAAAGTTGATCTGAAAATGTTAAAAGATAAACTCAGCGGGATTTCAAAAGATCAAACTGTAGTTCTTAGAAGCGATAAAGAATCACGTTTTCAAGACTTTGTGAGTGTTATGGATATACTCAAAGATTTAAAACACGAACAACTTTACATAGTAACAAAAGAGTAACTTGAATATAGATATAGAACTTTTTGAAGAGCTTAATAAAGACGAAAACAACAGGCTTTATGAAATTTCATCTATCAAGAACTATTCTAAAGGTAATATCATCTTTTATGAAGGTGATAAACCAACCAAACTAAACCTTTTACTCGATGGTATTATAAAGGTCTACAAAGTTGATTCAAAAGGGAATGAAGTGGTTATGCACTTCTTCCAACCTCAAACACTAATAGCAGAAACTGCACATATGCAAAAAATAAACTATCCAGCTACAGCAATATGTGAAACTGACTGCACACTACTTGAGATAGACTACGATATATTTGAAAATGAATTTTTACGTAATCCAAATATAAGTCTCAAAATCATTGAGTCACTCTCTAAAAAAGTTAAATCTCTTCAAAATGTAATAACAACAAACCTTACAATGGATACTTTTAGCAGAGTATGTAAGTTTATCTATGAAAATGAAACACATATACACGAACTATCCCATAGAAAAATAGCTGCTATTTTAAACATAACTCCAGAAACACTCTCTAGAAATATAGCGATCTTAAAAAAAGACGGTATTGTAAGTGTAACAAAAAGAAAGCTTAAAGTTTTAGACAAAAAACTACTACACGACTATTGTTGATTTAAATCAATGAACTTGTTCTTATAACCTACTAATATTCTACAAAACAAAGATAATTTTAAAGGATATTAATGAGTATGTTTTGTTACCAATGTGAAATGAGTACACCAAATGGATGTGGTTCAACTGGTGCTACTGTAGGCACGTGTGGAAAAGATGAAAACCTAGCTAGACTACAAGACACTATGATTTTTGGACTTAAAGGTCTTAGTGCTTACCGTGAACACCTATATGAACTAAAACCTCAAGAGACTAAAAATGTTGATGATGTTATGAGTGAGACACTTTACTTTACACTTACAAATGTAAACTTTAACTTTGATGATCATATAGCACAGCTTATGAAAGTTGGAAGCGCAGGTGTAGAGGTTATGGATAAACTATCAAATGCCCATACTGGTAAATTTGGTATACCGAGTCCTGTAGTTGTGGATCAAAATAAAGTTGAAGGTAAAGCTATTTTAGTAAGCGGTCATAATTTAGAGATGCTAGAAAAGCTTTTAAAAGCAACTGAAGATAAAGATATAAATGTATATACACACTCAGAAATGCTACCGGCTCACGGTTATCCTGAACTTAAAAAATATTCACACCTAAAAGGTAACGTAGGTAAAGCATGGTTTGATCAAGCAGAATTGATGAAACGTTTTAAAGGTACATTTGTAGTAAATACTAATTGTATAGTACCACCAAAAAAAGATGCTGATTATGTAGATAGAGTATTTACATATAAAATAGTTGGAATTGAGGGTGGAACTCAAATCGTAGATGATAACTTTGATGAGTTGATTGAAAAAACTCTGCAGTGCGAAGATACAAATATGAACGATAACCTTTCACTAGTTACAGGACATCATTATAAAACTATCTTAACTTTGGCTCCACAGATATTAGAAGCAGTTCAAAGTGGAAAAATCAGACAGTTTTTTGTGATCGCTGGATGTGATGCACCTGGAAAAGCTGGGAACTACTACAGAGAGATGGCAGAAAACCTTCCAGAAGATTGTGTGATTATAACTTCAAGTTGTGGAAAATTTCGTTTTAACGATATAGACTTTGGAAATGTTCCAGAAACTGAAATACCACGCTATCTTGATCTTGGACAGTGTAATGACTCTAACGGGGCTGTAGAGATCGCAAAAGCTGTAAGTGAGGCACTAGATACTCCGATAAATGATCTTCCTATATCTATAGTGCTTTCTTGGATGGAGCAAAAAGCTGTAATAATCCTTCTTGCACTCTTTAGTTT
>Ga0193965_1000175_pt1 | contig 22631 bp, 29 predicted proteins | sample FB_8_MG_FD_140330 | JGI IMG/M metagenome (GOLD analysis project Ga0193965, IMG submission 140330) | Microbial mat bacterial communities from the Broadkill River, Lewes, Delaware, United States - FB_8_MG | ecosystem: Environmental > Aquatic > Freshwater > River > Microbial mats | place: USA... | reverse complement strand
TTGGTATCTTTCATACGATTGGCTAAATCTCTTCTTTGTTGTTTGGTAGTATGATGTTTTACCATCTCTGGACCATCGCTTGATGTAGGGGATTAGTTAAAAAGAGAATAATATATGTTTAAGAAAAAATGCGTTCTCATCGTGCTTTGGAGCATATATTTGGTCTCATTTCGTTGTGAACCGAGTTAATGTTTCACTTAGCTTTTTTGAATTAGTTTAAAACTCTTCTATATCCCATTAGACCGACACTTCTTATATTTATACTTACTGAAACAAAAATAGCGTTTTTATGTTTCACCTGCTTCACCCAAAATACACTTTTTATAATCCATACACACCAAAAAAGAGACTAATTTTAAAAAACCCTTGACATTTAATTTTTTTTATCCTATAATTCTTTTATCAAATGGTTAAAGTTTAGCTTTTGATATGATTTTTAACATTTCTCTCTATGGCGATGAATAGAGACACTTATATAGTGAGTAAGTAATTTAAAACAAGGGATATAGTAATTGAGCTACTATAGTCCTTACGCAGTTAAATCTGCAAAAGACATATATAACTAAGATATTTTTGAGCATCACAACATATAGTAGCAACACTGTCTTATACTTAGTTATATAGTTAAACTTTATTTAATTAAGTCATCTCCAGATGATTTATAAAATAAAAAAGGATTACTATGCTTAGTATTGGAAGCTATTTAAATAAGGAACAGGCTAAAAAAGCCCTTGAGATATTATCTGATGTGATTGGAAATAAAAATGTTGGCTTTGCAAATGCTGACTATATGTCTAATTTGTTAAATTTTAGTGAGATGAGAGGTTATTCTAAAGCTAAATGCTTAGATATTATTAATAAAAATTGGTAAAGGAAACTAATGACAACACAAAAAAACTTCCGAGACAAATGCCTAAGCGTAAATAAATATGCAAGAAAGCACAAACTAAACAGAACGACACTTAGCCTAGTGCTAAGTGGCAAACTAAAAGGCTCAAATCGCTCCTTGGTGGGAAATACCAAAAGAGTTATTGAGCAACTAAAAAAAGATGAGATTTGGATAGAGCCTCTACAAGAGTAGCTCATATCCAATCTATATACAAGTGCTTTTTTGAGCATTTATCTATAGATTTTTTAAATTATTGTTTCAGTTGTTTCACTTGTTTCACCGACCTACAAAGTCCTACTACACGAGTTTTGCAGTGAAACACAATCTAACAAAAAGGAGTAATAATGAACATAAGAGAGATAGCTGATGTGCTTGAAGTGTCTGAACAATGGATACGACGAACTATTAAAAAAGCTGTATCTGACAATAATAAGAGTGTGATATTCGGTGATAGAAGCTTTAGTTTTACTATGATAGATGATGAGTATGACTTTATCGAGACGAGTCCTAAAGTTGAAAAACTACAAGAGACAGATACATCTAAAGCTTGGCTTTTAGCATCTGATGAAAAGCAAAGAGAAGCTATCTTAAAGCAGAGACTCGTGAGAGACTATAACAATCGTCCGAGTAGTGAGGGTTGGAAAGCTTTCCTTAAAAGAGTAGATAGAAAATATGCAAAGTTGAAGCTAAATAAGACAAATCTGTTTAGGTGGAATAAGATAGTAAGAGATTGTAGAGCAAAAGACCTAGTCCCCCTAGAATACTTGCTTGATAGTAGAGGTAAAGGTGTGTCTAATCGTTCTTATACTGATGAGCAATATAAGTATATGGAAAATCTGATACTTGAAAATCCTGATATACAGACTGTGCATATAGAACAATATATGCAGATGCACTTTGAAAATACCAAAATCCCATCTTACGCTACTATTGTGCGTATGGTAAGCAAATGGAAGCGAGACCCTGATAATCTGTTTATCTATACTTTAGCAAACAACCCCTCTAGTGCAGTATCCAAACATCGTCCAGCACCGGGACGAGCTGATAGTGAGATAATGCACACCAACGCACTTTGGGAGCTTGATGGTACACCGTGTGATGTGATTTGTAGTGACGGTATTCGATATGCCATCTCTGCGGCCATTGATGTCTATAGTAGAAGAGTAGTGTGGGTAATAGAACCGAGTTCGTCTAGTGTGACTCTCGGTAGAATGCTAAAAAAAGCTATTGAGAAGTTTGGAATACCTGAAAGGGTTCTGTGTGACCAAGGTAAAGAGTATAAATCCAAACACTTTGCTTATACTTGTGATAGACTGAATATACAACAAGACTTCACTCCTCCTTTTAGTGGGTATTTGAAGCCTCATATCGAGCGTTTTTTTGGAACACTAACAAGAGACCTATTTACGCGTATCAATGGCTTTATCGGACACAATACAGCAGATAGAGAGCGTCTAGCAAATAGACAAACATTCTCTGCTAAAAAAGAGTCTATAAAGAAGTGGAATGATAGATTTAAGAGTGGAGATGACTTTGCTAAAAACTTCGCAAATAAAAAAGAGAATCTAGGAATTGATATAGAGTTGCCCATTTCGATAGAAGAGCTAAAGATGATAATGGAGAAGTGGACTACACACTATGAAAATAGAAAGCATAGCTCTATTGATATGACTCCGATGGAAAAATGGAACTCTTGTGGAGTACCTAGAAACACTATAAGCGACCCAAATGTTCTTAATATTCTTGTAGGCTCTTCTATCTCAAAAAAGATAACGAAAAAAGGTATAACCATTGATAAAATCCAATATTTTAACGATATTTTCTACGATATGGTGGGAGAGTGGATGTGGTGCTTGTCTGATGATGATTTAGGTGTGATATATGTCTATGACTTAAATATGAGCTTCGTTTGCAAAGCTGAAAACTACGCAGAGATGGGTAGAAGTAGGAATGAGCATATAGCATCTTTGAAATTTGATAGAAAGCAGATAAAAGCACAAAAAAGACTAGACGATATAAGAGCCAATAAACCTGAACGAATAGAAAAGTTTCTTGACACTAAGAATGAGACTATAGTACAAGATGAGACGATAGATATAGCTATAGAGAAGCAAAATGAAGTAATTAATAAGATAAAGGAGTCTATAGACACTAAAAAAGAGACCAAAGATGATGCCGAGGTACTTGTAAATGGTCGTCCAATCTTTAACAATCTACATGATAGATTTATGTGGGACTTTGAACACGATACATTTGATGAGAGTACACAGAAACTAGCACAAAAGAAGCCTAGATTATACGAAATGGCAAAAGAGGAGTGGGAGGAGAGAAAACTAGCATAACACTTATTGAGAAGAGCAAAGGCTCTTCTTGATAAGTCTTACTAGACTAAGACTAATAAAATAAAAAAGGAGTTTCTATGCAAGAAGCTTTTGTTAAAACAAGTAATTATACCAAATTCTATGAGCTAATGTCCACCCTAGTTGATGATTTAGAGGGGAACGCTGAACGAATGGGCTTATGTTTCGGTGTATATGGAGTAGGTAAAACAATATCTATCTCTAAGATAAAGGATGAATTTGATGCAATAGTGCTTAGACAAAACCAAACTTGGACGAAATCGTCCGTTCTGAAGCTATTGGCTAGAGAGCTATCTATAGACTCTAAGTCTAAAACATCAAGCGAACTATTTAATGAAGTGATAGATAGCTTGATGATAAATCCTCGACCGATTATCATTGATGAGATAGATGGACTACTAGGAGCTGATAGATTTAACATCTTGGAGTTCTTTAGAGATATACACGATGTGAGTGGCAATGTGATTGTACTCGTCGGTATGGAGTCATGTAACTCTCGTCTCAAAAATCATCCTCATTTCTATAGCCGTATTGTTGAGAAAGTGAAGTTTCGCAACATAGGAGCAGATGATATAAAAAAGTTCGTCAAGCAGTGTGAAGTAGCACTAGAGCCTGACTTGATAGAGTTCTTTGGTAAAAAATATCCAAATCTTAGACGAATAAAAGTATTCATTTTAAGAATAGAGAAGTTTTGTGAAGCAAATGGACTAGACTCTATGAGCCTTGCGACATTCAGGGCTAGTGGGGTTGAGAAAGATGACGAATAATCGCATAAAAAGAAGCAGTAAGCAGAGAGTCTGGACATACATAAGAGACAATAGAAACTTTAGGGTTGGTGATATTCTCTTGATAATTGAAATAAGCCAAAACACATTATCTAAAATACTTAGAGAGCTAGTAAGAGGAGGCTACATAGTAAAGACAGTTAGTCCACAAAAGTTTCTTGATAAAAAGTTTCGTCTAGTAAAAGATGTGAGTCCTTTGTGTCCTTTGACTAAAAAGAGAAAATATAGGAGTATGGTATGAATATAATAAGATTGATAGGAATACAAAATGGTAAAAGAGTGGGGCTTATAGCAGGAAGCCATGAGCGTTTATCTACTTATGTTTCTAAAGCAAACAATTTAAAATGTTTAATGTTTGTTGAGACTTTTGAGAAGCACGATATAGATAAATTTAGATGTGTATCTCTACCTAAAAAAAGAGTATTGGATATGAGAAGAGCTAGATATAACGCTATTCAGGCGTGTATAGAAAAAGGATTGATTTATGCTTAGATATATAAAAAGACTCTTTAAAATAAAGAGAAATAGATATACAAAAGTGCGTATTTGGGGGATAAGATGAGTTGGCTAATAGGATACGGCATTTATTGGCTAATAGCATGGATATGGTTAGAGCGTAGAATAAAAGACTGCTAGAGCCTCTCCAGAGAGGTTCTATGGAGTGTTTACTCACTTACAAAAAATAAAAGGCTACACGATGAAAAAGAAATACACACAAAAAGAAGTAGATAATATCATAAAAGATATGGAGCTAGAAATGTCAAAAAGTGGTAATTTTGAAATTATGAGCGTTGAAGATATGATTTTGAAGTTTAGTAAAATGAATAGAAAAAGTTTTAACATATCTTTAGGTGAAAATACAACTGTATCTTTAATAGATACAAAAAACAAGATTAAAGAGTTTCAAAACGCTCTTGATAGTATCGAGTATTTTATTGATACTCTTCAAAATATTGGTATAAATTTTAATTTGGATATTTTAGAAGACGGACTTAGTGGCTATTTCGATATTAGATATAATGTAGATAAAGTAATTATAAATATTCCATTTAATACTTTTGAAAAATATGAAAGCAAAATAGGCAATTTAGATAGTTTAAGAAACTATCTAAAAGCTTTAAATAAACAGATAGATAAAGATATAGCAAAGCTACACTCTACAGTTTATATTCCAAAAAATATAAACTTATTCCAATAATCAAACATTCTTAAAGCCCCTCATGAGGGGTTTTGTGGAGTGTTTACGCACTTACAAAAAAAAGAAAAAAGGTTATATTATGAGTATAAGAACAATCGGAGAGTTGAGAGAAGCATTAAGTAAGTACCCTGCTGATGCAAAGGTGAGTGTAGGTTTTATAGATACAGATAAGACCAGAATAATCGAAGTCGTAGAAGATGATGATTTAGGATTTGTCTATATAGAGATAGATGATAAGGAGATAGGTGATGAGTAAATGGATAAATAAACAGGGTGATGAAGTTCACCCTGATAATGTCAAAGCATCTGACAAAATCAAGGATGAGATGGTTAGAGAGATAATCTCTGACGCTATTGAAGAGCAAAAGAGAATGAAACTCTTTAAAGAGAAAGCTACTGAGAAAGTAGATAGCTATATAGCATTGATGAGGCAAGAGTATAAACTAGATGTATCCACCAAAAAAGGAAATATGAACCTAGAGACATTTGATGGTCTTCAAAAAGTTTCTATCCAAATTTCGGATACCGTTGAGTTTGATGAGAAGCTAACTTTTGCAAAAGAGAAGCTAGATTTATTCTTTAAAGAAGAGACAAAAGACTCATCGGCAAACATCAAAACTCTGATGATGAAAGCGTTTGATGTTGATAAAAAAGGCTCTATAAATGTCAAGAGCATACTAGAGCTTAGAAGTTACGAGATTGACCATCCTCTTTGGCTTGAAGCTATGGATATTATAAATGAGTCCATCCAAGTTGCAAAATCTAAGAGTTACATTAGATTTTATACAAAGAGAGAAATCGGTGAACCGTGGGTCATTATAGCGTTAGACCCTGCTAAGATAGGAGGTTGATATGTCTAGCATAAAAGATAAACTAATATCAGAGGTCATAAAAATAGAGGGTGGATATGTAAATGACCCATTGGACTCTGGTGGTGAAACCAACTTTGGAATAACTGTAGCTGTAGCTCGTGAAAATGGCTACGATGGAAAGATGAAAGATATGCCGAAAGTTGTAGCGTATGAGATATATAAGAGAAGATATTGGGATAGATTGACACTTGATAAAATTGAGCCTATCAGTGAAAAGATAGCATTTGAGCTATTTGACACAGGTGTAAACATGGGAACTTCTATACCATGTAAATTTCTACAAAGAAGCTTGAATGCCTTGGGACACAAAGGAACATTGGAGTTAAAGGTAGATGGATATATAGGTTCTAAAACTATATTAGCTTTAAAAAATGTATTAAAACATAGAGGAGCTAATGGAGAAAAAGTGATTTTGAGAATGTTGAACGCATTGCAAGGAGCTAGATACATAGAGATTACAGAAAAGTACCAAAAAAATAAAAGATTTACTTTTGGATGGTTTCTAAATAGAGTATTGATATAACAGTAAATTCATAGAGCCACTTACCCAAGTGGCTCTAATGAGTCTATAAAAAAAGGAGGATTAATGATACCAAGAGCCAAACAAAAAGAATTAGACAAAGCAAATCCGAAAACTGCACTAGATAGTCCCAAGCTAAAACAAGCAGAAGCCATCTTGAAGCTTAAAAATGCTCTAAGTGATAAGTTGCAAAAGTTCTTTGATTATGCGTTTGTAGAGGGTAAAACTCTAGTTATATATTTTAAACATACAGCTATCTTGATGGAGTTTAATCGAGATAAAAAAGATATTAAAGATAAGATGCGTGATATATATAGAGATAATAATATGAGAGATATATTATATTTTACTGATGTTGTAGCTAAGACCAAACACAAGCCTATAGAGCATAAAAGAGAAGAGCCAAAGCGACCTGATAGAGCATTGGGAACTTTTGATATTTTTGATGGTGATGATAAGGAGCTTGTAAAGAAGTTTGAGAATATTAGACAAATGGCGAGGGATTCTCATGTTTAATTTTGAACAAACAGGAATAGTTACACAGGAGGATTTTGAGATTGAAGATAGAGAACCTTATATTGATAATTTTATCTATTCGGGTTCTGTTACTATGATACACGCAAAGCCCAAGCAAGGCAAGAGCTTATTGATATTGAGCGTTTGTAACTTTCTGTGTGAGCTTAAAAGTGTTAATAATGTCTTTTATCTTGATATGGATAACTCTTTGGAAGATGCAAAAGAGAGAGAGCTTAATAAACTTATAGATAGACAACCAAAAATCAAATTATTTATGAATACTAAGCTAGATAGTACACCGATGGAAAAGTTGCGTGAGATACGCAAAGAAGCCAAAAAAAATGCGTATATCGGTTGTACTTTCGTGCTTGATACGATTAAAGATTTTATTGATTTGAAGAATGAGAACCAACAGCGTGAGTTTGTAGATTGTGTAAAAGCAATGCGTGATGCAGGTGGTACAGTTATCATACTTCATCATTCAAATTCAACAGGGAAACTTATAGGAGGTAGTCAGCTTTATGTTAGCTCTTTTGACAATATCTATGATTTGAAAAAGATAGGTGAAGTTGAGCATATTACCAATTTGGATTTAAACCTTACGCATGGTAGAGGTACACTTGTAAAACATTGTCAGTTTTCTGTTGATACTAGAAATTATAACCTGTCTGCATATAATCCGATTAAAAGTGGTTTAAATGATGTCGATAGAGAGCTTGTAGAAAAGGCATTAAAAGCTCTTAGAAAAGAGGAGGATGGACTAAGCAAGTCCAAACTAGTCGAAGCAATGGGTTTGTCTCGTACAGACAGACGAGGCAAAGCGTTGGCTGATGAGATGGTAGGCTATTATTGGAGATTGGAACAAATCAATCCAAAGCTTACAAAATATTATATTATGGAGGAAAGTTAATGACAAAAAGCCAAATTAAATTCAAAGCAGATTTGATAAAACAAGTGCATATCTCTAAAAAATATCAATCATTTTTTAGAGATAACAAAGAGGAGTATCAAGACAAGCTCTTTGCTCATTTCGGAGTTAGAAGCTCAAAGGATTTGAACATAGAGCAGTTGATAGCTCTTGTAGATTATTTAAACTATAAGACACCAGAACTAGCAACTATCAAAGATAGAAGCAAAGATGCAACAGAGCGTCAGCTAACAGTTATCCGTGAGTTGGGGCAAGTCTATGCTACAGATAAGAGTGAAGAGGCTACTAGGAACTTTATCTATCGTATAACTAAAAATAGATATTTAAACTTAAAGAGTATCTCTAAAGCAGATGCTACTAAGTGCATATTGGCACTCAAAAAAACTTTAAAGGAAAAATAATGGTATGTCCAAAATGTGCAGAGCCTAAGATAAGGACAATCTCTACAAAATCTCTAGTTGCTACTACAAAGAGAGTAAAGCAGTGTCATAAATGCGACTTCATCTTTCATAGTGAGGAGCGTCCGATTTTGATAAATTTTATGAGTGATGATGAGATAAAGGAATATAATGCCTATATTGAACAAGACAGTAACTAAAGAGCAGGTGACAAAGCTTAGAATATTAAAGAGCTATGTTATCTATAAAGCAAAAAAAGCTCTTGATATAGAAGAGTTGATAGATAAGTATCTCTCTGATGTTGCTAAAATCAACAAAAAAGAGACCGAAGCATTCGTAGATGATATATATATCTATGTGATGCAAAGAGTAAAGGAGATAGACAAAAAGCAACTGATAGCTCTTGTAGATACAAAGCTCACACATCTATCATATAGCGTGGATTCTACTACACTAGAAGAGATATACAATAAATCTGCGATAACTGTAGCTACAGGTATCAAAGCCTCGTTTGAGTTTGATAAAAAAGATGCACAGGTGATAGAGAGCGTCAATCGTTCGCTCTTGTGGATGAAAGATGATGGCACAAAGAATACACAAGACAAAGTGAAGAAAGTAATAACCTCTGCTATGAGTGGAGATATACCCACATCTGAAATAGGAGCTACACTTAGAAAAGAGCTAAGTGGTATAGTAGATGAGTCTAGTAGGTACTTTACAAATGTGAGTGACCATATCATACGCCAAAGCCAATCTCTTAATCGTGTCTATCAATACGAAAAGGCAGGGATTGAGTATGTCAAAGCAGTAGCTAAGATAGATAAGAAAACCTCAAAGATTTGTCTAAGTATGAATGGTAGAATAATACCTATTAAGCACCTCACGACCCAAGCGAATGCTGTAACAAGTGCAACAGACATAGAGGCAAAGAAAAAGGCATCTCAATGGCAAAGTACACCTCTTTGGGGTAAACTTCCTGCAAATGTTGGAATGAGTCCGTATCACTTTGGGTGTCGTACCATAATGGTCGCACACTTCCCTGAGAACGAGACGATAGACGGTGAGAGTGTAGATGGCTCTCTAGTCTCTGGTGATACACACAATCAACAAAAGGTAGAGTATTCACTTAGGATACCCAAATACGATAAGGAGGCTATAATAACAAAAAAGACGGCTAAAAATGGTGTATCTGATGCAGATATAATTAAAGGTCTAAAGGAGGTTGATAGGATAGAGCTTAGTATCTTGAACCCTGTGCAGAATGTAGCGTATAGCACTAAGACAAAGAAACTATATACGCTAGAAGATAATATAATAGTATCTGTAAAAGATGCTGATAAAAAGGCTTTTGATAGTCTTACTAAGGAAAAATAATGTTGAAAGAATGGCAACCCAAACGAGATTACAGAAACAAAAAAGAGCTAACAAAACACAGCAAAGCTATAGATGTTCCAACGGATGATATATTTGAAGATTTTGGATACAACTTAGAGAACTATGGTATTTTTATGAGCGTGAGTACACAGCAAAAAATAATAAGAAAACTTGAACAGCACTCAAAGAGGAGTGGAGTAAGTCTTGATAGAATAGTTACTGGTCTAATGGATGTGTTGGATGGATAACTATCAAATCCCAATAGAACGCTTTTTAGACATCGCCTCTGCTATGCTCCAAGCCGAAGCAGTACGAGAAGCTCCTAGAGTGACACAGAGATTAGCAGGGGATATTACGATATTCCCTGCTCAAATCGGACAGAGAACCGTGGGTAATACGGCTCTGATAGATTATGCTAGATATGTTCACAATGGCACACGACCTTATGTTATCCGTCCGAAAAGAAAAAAGGCTTTGAGAACGCCTTATGGTATATTTAAAAAGGTTAATCATCCCGGGATAAGTGCTAATCCCTATTTAGATAGAGCATTACGAAATTTGGCAGGTTCTGGACGATTAGCTACATTGTTGGACACATTCGCAGGTGATATGAGTGAAGAGATATTTAATAATTTATCCCAAGGATTGAGGAATATTCGTTAATTCTTGTTTCACGCGTTTCACCGTTTCACCACTCCATAAAGCCCACAAATACGAGGCTTTAGGTGAAACAATATTTACCCTCCTAATACAATTCCCCTCCCTTTACCACCCTTTTTTCTCTCTATTGCATTTATAAAACTACCTCCCAAAGCCAAACCCCAAAATCTATCTGCGTGACCGTGTTCATTCGCCTTTGAGTCATATAAGAAGCGTTTCCCTGATGCTCTTCTCTTGATAGAGTGAATATCTGCGATGAGTACAGAGTCGTTGGGTATCTCTATTATCTTATCCTCAAACATCTTTTTAAGATTGAGTGCTATAGCCTCTTTGGAGCTTGGAGTAAAATATGTGCCTTTTACTCTTTGCTTATATTTTTTCTTTGTTCTCTCTGCTAAATCCATCCCTATACCACTTTTATCAATGTTCATTTGTGCTAATCTATTAACATCTAAGTAGTTAAATATATGTGTCTCCTGTTCTTCAAATGTAGCTTTATGCAATAAATCTAAAGTAATCAAGGAGTATTTATTTTCTATAAGTTCTAACCCAGCAAGTGCCGATTTGTGTGTAGTCCTACCAATATCAAAACCTGCAAACTGAACTTTGTTTGGATTGGGAGTGCGATAGAAAAGCTTATTATTTACACAGCTTTTAATAAGAGCTATAGGGAATAGTGCTGACTCATCATCAACAAATTGACACTCATACCCACTCGCCCAACTCTCTGCGTCAAACAATGCTCTCATAGTTTCTAAATCAAATTTTAGACCATCTTTCATCGCCCTATATATATCAATCCTAAATCTTTTAAACATATAGTATTTAAGCTCATCTGTGACCAACTGATGAAATAAGCTAGGCTCTTCAAAAGGTGTACTCATAATCGTAAGCCTACCTCCAATAGCACCTATCGATGGCACAAACGCTCTCCAAATCTTTTGAGGATTTTGATACCATGCGAACTCATCCATCCATATATCGCCGGTGAACCCTTGTACAGTTCTAAAGTTGTTTGCCATAGCCTTAATGATAGCACCGTTACTTAGTCTCTTCTCATTATCTTTATTTACAGTAAAAACGATACTCATCTTCTCAGCCCAATGCTCAACATAACGCATAAGAATAAGAGCCTGTTCTTCTGAAGCAGATAAGAAGAGTTGATTTCTACCTGCTACTGCTCCTATGAGTGCGTCCAATGCTCCTATGTATGAGAACCCAATTTGACGAGACTTGATGACTAATCGGAATATCTCTGTAGATTGCATAAACTCTTTTTGATACTCAAATAGCTCTCCAAACTCTCCATCTAATGCTCTTTTTTTGAGTTCCTCTGCCTCTTCTGTAGAGACTACTGTAGGCATAGGTTTGACCTTTGAAGCCACCACCTCTTTTCTATCTTCTCTTCTCTCTAGTTTCGCAAGAGCTGAAGTGAGCATAGCTATCTTTCTACTTACGGCTTCTGTAGCTTTGCGTTTTGCTAGTGTGGCAATTTGCTTCTTGATATTATCAATAGTCTCGTTCGGATTAATACCCTCTTTTTTTCTCTTACGCAACCAAGCCCAAATAGTGCCTTTACTTATCTTGTACTCATCGGCTAACTCTTGTACAGGTATCCCTGCATCTACTTGTATGAGTATTTGATTTTTCTTTTCTTTTTTAATTGCCATTTCTTACCCTAACAGTGCTTTTTTCTCACTCTTCGTAATTACTCCACTCTTTACTAGTGCATCTCCTATTTCATCATTACTCATACTGCTCAAATCAAATCTTTTGATTTTTAACTCTATACCAATATTTTTAAAAAAACTTTCTATGAGGTCTATTTTTGGATTAATGATAACTTCTAAAAACATCTCCATTTGAGCCAATAGCTCTCCACTTCCACCGAGTCCACCACTCTGTACTATTCCCAACATTCTAGGAGGTACTCCGTGGGCTACTGCTATTTCATCACGCCCCATTGTTTTTAATTTCTCAAAGCTCAAATCTTCTATATCTCCTACTTTCTCTATCCTAATTTTAGGTTTCGTCTCACCGTTCCCCTCTCCAGTAGTCAAAATCAGATTTTTATGAGCATTCTCATATCCTCCTGTATTTGTTTTTAAATAATCCTCTATAGCCTTTACTTGGTCATCTGTTGGGTCACTATCCTCAAAAATTATCACCAAAGATGGTTTACCACCATTTTCAAAGAACTTATCATTATATACATCTGCTTTGTATAGTGTACTAATGGTTCTAAGGATAGCTATATAGTCAGGCTCTCCGTAATAGTCGCTTAGAATAGAGTCATATTTTAAGTGATAGCCCTCTAGCTTTTGGGTTTCTAAATTGACTTGTTGGTGTATATTGTTTTCTATATCTACTCTAGCATAGTAACTATTTAGATTATATATAGAGAAGTCATTTGTTAGTCCAGCTCTCTCTATAAATGCAGTTCCATAGACCTCTAGGTTTAAGATGAATTTGTATAAAAATGATTTAGCTGTGATACCTTTAGGCATATATTTATCTAGTGTAGTTGTATCTATTTGACTAAGTATCCCTGCTTTGAGCTTCAAAGCTCTAGTATGATACACATTTGCAGGATACAATGCTCTAAGAGTCGAGAAGCTAATATAAGGCTCTACTATTCCATCTAAACCCTCTGCTAGATAATCCTCTTCTGTGCGTAGTTGCATAGAGCTATCTGATTTACTTACTATATATCTACTTTGTTTGCCTTTTGTCATATAATCCTCTTTTTTTTGTTTCACTTGTTTCAGCGTTTCACTATGCTATAAAGCCCTAAAATAGGCACTTTGGAGTGAAACAAGTTTTGCTATAAGAATATCAAAATATAGGAAATACAAGAAAATATATAGATGAGTAACACGATTGATAATATGAAGAGATAACTATAAAAACATAAGAGGTATCTATATATTATTATCTTTTAAACTGTATTAAAATACGCAAATGAACCAAACGAACTGAAAGGAAAAAAATATGGCAAAGTTGAGTAATATTGTTATTTCTTACATCTCTCTTGTAAAAAAAGGAGCTAACGGCAAAGTAGCAATATATAAATCTGCTAAAGAAGAGGGCAAATATGAAAATGTCATCAAGATTGTAAAATCAGATGAGGAGGGAGTAATACACGGTATCGTCTATACTCCCAACAAGCCTGATAGTCAAGGTGATGAAGCTACAGCAGAAGAGATTAAAAAAGCTTGTTATCTCTTCGCCAAATCGCTAAATCATCAAAATGTAGATGTCGAACACGACTTCAAAAATGTAGATGCTACTATTGTAGAGAGCTATATTGTCAAAAAGGGAGATAGTGATTTCCCTGATGATGAGGGTGCGTGGGCAGTAGCTATACAGCTTGAAAGTGACGAGTTAAAAGAGTTGGTGAAGAGTGGAGAGATTACAGGTCTTAGTATGGCAGGTGAGGCTATTCAAAAAGCAGATGATGCGAAAGATGAAGATATAGCAAAATTCTTTGCATCTTTGGCATCTGTGATGAGTGGAGTCTATATAGACATCCACACAAAAATTGAAAAAGGAGAAAAAGTAGATATGAGTAAATATGGTGATGAAGTTAAAAAGAGAATGCAAGAAGCGACTACTCGTGGTGCAAAGGTTTTGTCTGATATGGCTAAAGATGTTAAAAAAGCAGGTGATGATACAGCTAGTGTAAAAGCTGAAAATACAAAGTTGATGAAAGAGGTGGAAGCACTTAAAAAACAACTAACTACAAAAGATGAAGCTCTCAAAAAGCTCCAAGACTCTCTAAAAACAAATACTGATGATGTAGCAGAGATTAAAAAAGAGCAGACAGAAGTAAAAGAGACTCTTAAAAAGAGTGGACAGGCTAAACCTAAGCCAAAAGAAATTAAAGATGAAGAGGAAGGAATTCTATAATGCCAAATGATTATCTAAGTTTAAGTGGTATTTTAAAAAGTACTACGCTACCAACAGATGTGCAACTTGGAGGTGTTCTTACTCCTGCACTTAGCTCTACTTTTATTAAAGCTATCCGTGATAATAGCTCTTTTCTGAAAAAGATTACTTGGGATTTTACAAACAAGCTTACAAAAAAGAGAAGTACTCCAGATGCTATCGAGGGTGTTTTGGTTCGTCATGTTGCGGGAGAAGCAGCCGATGAAAATCAATATGCCAAACTTGGTGTTGTTGGTGCAGAGCTGAATATGGTAAATACTATAGAGCTAAATGCAAAGATAGCTCAAGAGACGCTGGATGACAATAAAGATAATCCTATGTTTGAAAAAGAGCAGAGTGATAGTTTTTCGATGACATTTTCAAATGATATTTTATATCTAGGTATGGTCGGTATAGCAGATAATACTGACAAAACAGCTCCGTTCAATGAGTTGGCAAAAGGTTGGCTTACGATTGCAAGTGAATCAACTGCAACTATTAAAGCTACATATCCTCTGGGTATTGTAGATGAAGGTGAAAAAGTAGCTACAGCTCTAAAAGTAGTCTATGACAATATTGACCCTGATGTGAAAGATAATGCAACTATTATTTTATCAAATCAAGATTATTATTCGTATGTTTATTATATTCAAGCTTTACATCAAAACACGGCTCTGCTTAAAGATGGTGAGCTACTGATGTTCCTAGGTGTGCCATTAGAGCCATTAAAGCGTATGCCTATTGGTACATATCTTGCTACAGACCTTAGAAATATTATCTTGGGTGCCGTGAAAAAGGTTGCAAGGAGAAGATGGTATAACGATGAAGAGAGTGCATTGAAGTATAAATTTGGTATCAACCTTGACTATGAGTTTGATATTCATAAGTATGTAACAATCGTAACAGAAGCGTTGGCGTAGAGATATGGCAACAGTAGCAGATGTGAGAGATAGAGAAGCTCTTAAGGAATTGACAGACGCTGAGATAACTCCTCATCTGCTACGAGCCGAACGAGATTATAGAAATATAATCTTTGAAGATGATACAGAAGCCTATGATAGAGTAGAAGCTATATCTTGCAAGACTATCTATTATCTAGCTCCGAAACTTTGGTTGCATATTCAGCAGAGAGCCAATGAATATGACGAGACAATGCAAACCTTTACAGATGTAGAGGTTTATCAACAGTATTGGTTAGATAGAGCAGAGTCTATTCCTTATACTATCCAAATAGATGAGGGTGAGCAAAACAATAAGTTTGGCTCTATTGGCACAGGCTCTTATTAATGTCTTGTTGTTTAACTTATGCAGAAGCTATAGCAAAGATAAGAGAGATAGCAGAGATATATCATCCTACAGATTATAAAATATTTGTAGCTAGAAGAGAGCCACGGGGCTTATTTTATGCTATACAAGTAGGATTGACAGTTACACCCGACGATATAAAAAATACAAGTATGTTTAGAGATTTTGAAAAGTTACAAGACTCTACAGATACTTCTTGTATCAAAACTTTATACTCTCAGGTAGATTTAAGAGATACACGAACATTAGATTTATTCGTGTTAGAAATAGAATTGGAGGATTTGAGCTAATGGATGAAAAAGTTGATTTGGGGATAAAGGCAGGTAACTATATTCTAGGACTATCGCCTGAAAATTTCAATAGATTTATTTTGATTGTTATGGTTTTGATTTTGGGATATTTGCTTTATAGAGCCAGTAAAAACTCTCAAAAGAATTTAGAAGAGAGAGTCAGAAAGATAGAAGAGTCAAGGATAATTGAGCAGACTGAAAAAGAAGATTGTCTAAAAAAGCTTGAGGGATTAAATAACGATTGGAGAGTATCTCTAAAAGAAGTATCATCTCTCACGGTAGAGTTAAAAAATTGTTTAAAAAGGATTAAAGATGTTTAAGTTAATTGGCTTGTTTGATAATAAGATGTTTAGATTAGTAGCTCTGTTTATTATTAGTATCTTTGTGCTTTGGTTGGCTTGTGTTCATCCAAAAAACATACTTCAGACAGAAGTAAGTAAGTGTACTACTTCTCTTATAGAGCTAGAGCTAGTAAAAAACAATCTAACTGTAGAGATAAAAGCTCTACAAGAAGAGAATAAAGTAATAAGTTTTCAGAATTACTGGGAACAAACACAAGATATATACGAGGAGAGCAAACAAGATGAAAAAAATTATGATAGCAATGATACTTATTTTGAGCTTGATATTTTTTAGTGCGTGTGCATCAAAGCAAGTAGTAAAAAAAGAGTATATCTACTCTCAGTGCCCAAAACTAAATACTCTAAGTAATATCAAGAGCTGTAATAAGAGAGTGGTATTACTAGAGCGTCAGATATTACAATACAACCAAATATTTACATCAAAAAGGAAACTAAATGAAAAATAAAAACATTACAGTTTACACTAAAAAAGGAACTCCTTTGACTATTAAAGAGTCTCTTAAATCGGCATTTGTGGGTAGAGGATACTATCTACAAGACCCAACTAAAAAAACAAGAGAGGTAAAAGAAGATGGGAAATAAATATACAAAAGATACCAATACTGTAGCCGTGATTGTAGAAAGCGTAAGTGGTACTTATGAACTTCCTGTAGCCGTCTTGCCTTTGCAAAGAGGAAATGCGATTTGGAACCCAACTTATGATACAGATGAGAATGACCCTTTGTCAAAATTTCAAGGTTCTAAAACCACGACAGTTATAACAGACTTCTCTGCGATAGAAGTGAGTGCAGAGATGAAGATGCCGAGTGACCATACTCAAATCGCCGTGCCTCTGGCAGGTTGTGGCATCGCTCCCACTGTAGAGGTGGGATATGTATCCTATCTTTACGATAGTACAAAAGATACTACTCTCTCTATGCAACAAGTTGGTTATCGTAAAAAAACAAGTGCCTATGGTGCTAGGGCAGACCTTACAATTACAGCAGAGGTCGGTCAAGCAGCTATGATTATGTTTGACTTCAAATCCACTTTGAATGAAGTAGTGCAGTTAGGTTCTGTTGAGGCTGATAATGTAATCCCTGATAGTCCTGCATTAGAGAGTGTGTTTATGACTAAAGATTGTCTAGCATATACAGTGAATGGTAATCCTGCACATTTCAAAAAGGTAGAGTTGGCTCTAGGTGCTGATGTATTCACCCCCAAAGATACTTGTAGTGGTGCGTCTTATACAAATGATATTAAGCCACAACTTAAAGTTACAATGAGTGTAACAGAAGATAATGAAGATGCATTTAATGATTTAGCAAGTGGTACAGAGTTTAACTTTGTTATACCGTTATTTGATAACGCAGGTGTTAAAAAATGGGAGATTATTGTCCCGTCTTGTGTCGCGATTGAGCAGGGTACACCTGAAGAGAATGGTCGTCTGAATGTAGAGAGAACTTTGGAATGTAGAAAAGTTTTAGGTGATGATAACTTTGAGCTTAGAGCTTACACAGTATAAAACAAAAGGAAAAATAGATGAGTAATCCATTAAGTAAATTTTTAAAGATACCTTTGCAAATAGAAGAAGAGACTTTCAATATCATTGCCAAAAAGCTTGGTAAAAAAGACATTAAGCCATATAAAGCTTTTATCAAAAAAGAAGAAGCCAATCACAAAGATTTGGATGAAGCCTCTAAAAAGCTCAATATCGCTAGAGATGAATTAGAAGAGCTTGTTGAGGAGATAGAAGATGTCTCTATTGAAATTGACTCTATATCAGATGATGGTGAGAGAGTTCAACTTGCAAAAGAGCGAAGAAAGCTAAGAGCAGAGTTAAGAGATAAGAGAAAAGAAGTTAATACTCTATCTGAAGAGATTGAAACTTATAGCGACTCTGTGCAGAAGATTATGCTTAAAAGCGAACGCTTCTTATTTGAGCTAAAAATAGTAGAGGATGCAGAGCGTAAGCGTTTGATGGAATACATAGAGGCAAATGATTGGGGATATGGTACTATCCTAGCAGAGGTAAATAAGCTACAACAAAAAGTAGCTGAAAAAAAGTAGAAAGGCTCTGCTCTTATGCGAAGCAACTCGTAGCTGGAGATATTCCTGATATAGACACAAATGGAGATATAGAGAAGCAAAAGAGATATTTTATGGAGAAGCATAATATTGTTTTTCTTGAAGATGACTATGAGAGATGGGTGATAAATGTGTGGTCTATGTCTTTACGAGCAGGGTTCTCTAGCTATGACATTGACCCACTTATAGTATTTGAATATGCAAAAGAGTATAAGCACAACAAGATAGAGCTACTAGAACTAATAAAAACAATAGAAAGGAGTAGTAGAGATGGCAAACAATCGTGATATGACTATTACTCTAAGAGTAAATGCCCAAACAGGACAACTCGAAACTGTTAGAGATGGATTAGATGATGTAGATAGTAGTGCAGGAAGAGCCTCAAACTCACTCGCTACTATGGGAACTAGACTATTAGCGTTAGCAGGTGCTACATTTGGTATATATGCGATAGTTAATGCTCTCAAAGATTTGGCTGTAGAGAGTTGGGAGTCAAATGTAGGATTAGATTTAGCATCTAGTAAATTATTGTCATTGGTATCTGCAGGAAAAGCTTATGTTGATACTAATGGAAATATGGTTAGCTCTGTACAGCGAACAAATGCCGTACAGATTGAAAGTGCAAAAATCCTACAAATGATACGAGATGTGAATAGTGAGACAGCTCTTGGTATAACGGATTTAGTACAAGTCTATGCACTTGCAAAGCCAAATATGGATAGATACAACTGGGCATTAAAAGACCAAATAGAGATAGTTAAACTTGTATCAAATACAGCTTCAAATTTCTCTATGGGAGCGAATGAGCTTAGTACAGGTATAGATGATTTAGCAACAGGTACTTGGTTAGCCAATAGTGCATTTGGCAAGATGATGAAAACTATGGGTATCTCAAAGGCAGAATATAAACTCGTTGGAGATAAAGTATCTTTCTTAAAAGAGAAGCTCAAAGAGACTGGTCAAGCGTCAGATAACTATGCTACGGCTCTTAGTAATATGGCTGTGGAATGGGATAATGTAGTTAGTGGAATGTCTGCTACTTCATTTGAAAATGCCAAAGGTGGATTAAAAGCTTTAACAGAGCAACTCAAAGATAGTGAAACTGTTATGGCAAGTAGTATTATAAATTATATTACAGAGGATTGGTCACAAAGCTTTTATGATTTTCAAGGTTCGGCTTTATCTGTTGCAACAACTATCATAAATGCAATTCCAGAACTTGCATATATGTTTGAGGATTTAGGCTCTGTGATAGATTTGGTTTTTACTCTATCGACTGAATATATAGTAGATTTTGCTACAGTTATAGATACTACCTTTGGTGATTTAATAGGTTCTACACAAGATACATCATCAGAGCTTGGCTTTTTGGAAAACATTATTCGTATCTTATCTGCGAGTGCTGTAAGTGCAGGAGCTTATATAGATAATCTAGGTGTATATTTTCAAATGGCTGGAGTATGGGCTTCAAATTTTGGAGAGAGTATTAAAATAAATATAAATGTGATGTTAGCCAAAATGATGGTTAAAGTTGCAGAAGCAAAAGTGGCAGTCGCCTCAATGATGGACTTTGTCGGACTCTCTAGTGATATTGCAATAGCCCAAGCAAATCTCATCAAAGCACAAACTACAGTCTCTACACTAGAAAAAAGTGGAGATGCTATTATCGCAAAGAATAAAGCAAATCTAGCATCTTACAGTAAGAGTATTAAATCTTCGTCTGATATAGTCGTGATGATGGATAAGGCGATGATTAAATCATCTGCTGATTTACAGAAAAAAAGAGACTCTTATTCTGTAAAGAAAAAAGCTGATGCTGTGTCTGATATAGAACTAGCAAACAAAGTGAATACAAATGCAACGAAAGTGGCAAAAAAAGCTAACACTAGAAGAGCTACAGCTACAAAAGATGTAAAGAAAAATGTAGATGAGAGAGAAAAAGCATATCTCACATACCTCAAAGCAGTAGGAAGAGAAGAGGAAGCACAAACTATAGAGCTACAAAACAAGCTCAAAGATTTAGGCTCAAAAGGACTATCTAAATCTCAACTATCAGAGATATACGAAGCAGAACTCCGAAAAATGCAGGGCTTCACCGATGACTTTTCTAAGGATTTTAAAAAGTCATTTGAGAGTCTAATAGATGGAGATATAAACAAAGCATTTGGTAGCTTATTTGATAGCGTGACCAATGATATGATGAACCCTATGTTAGAGTCTATGAGTAAGTCTGCTAGTGGTGTACTTAATGATATAGTTGGAGATATGGGGATTACGAGTAGCTTCTTAGTTGGTGGTGCTTTGAGCGTAGGTGCTAGTCTTATTAAGGGGTTGTTGAGTAGTAGCACAACTGATGCTTTTAGTCAAATCACGGCTCGAGGGGAAAGTGATAACAAATCACTAGAAAACTCTATTAATATACTTGCTGATATAGATAAATCGCAACTAGAATATACTAAAAAGATGAGTACCTCACTTGATTTGATGAACACCAATTTTGATAGATTAGGTATCACACTAGCAAAGAGCCAAGGGATAGACTACACGGGTTCTCAATATGTTGGTAGTACATCAGCAAATCTTTGGGGTGGCAAAAGTACCTCTCTGGAGGGAGCTGGGCTACAGTTTGATACTACAAACTTTAAAGATGCTCTTACAGATATGGAGATACAAAGCTATCAGACAGTAAAAACAGTAAGCTCTAGTTGGTTTGGACTTAGTAAAAGTACAAATATATCAACGGCTTTTACTAATGCAGGTACGGACCTCACTAATAGCTTTATGGATTCTATCGGTTATGGTATAGACACTATAGAGAGTGCTATGTCAGGACTTAGTTTAGACTCTAGCGTATTGGATGATGCACTTCAAAATACTCAATTTGATATAGGTAAAATATCATTAGAGGGAAAATCTAGCGATGAAATATCCTCTTTTTTGAGTTCACTTTTAGGTGAACAATTAGATAAGCTATCAGCAAATGTATTTACATCTCTTGACGAGTTCAATCAAGTTGGCGAGGGATATCTAGAGACAGGTATTAGAGTTGCTAGTGGAGTAGAAGTAGCTCAAAAGTCACTAGAAAAGTTAAAAATATCTATGGTAGATTATGGAGATATTATTGATAAGCAGGGTGATGTTTATACGGAATTGATACGAGACTCTATAGTAAAATCAGAGATTAAGCTAGAAGATTTAATAATACCTCAAACAGATTATATGGCTAGATATGCAATTAAAAATATATATCAAGCAACAGAAATAGGCAAAATAATAAAATCAAGTGCAGAGTTAGGAGATGAACTACTCAATCTATACACAGACCTTACATCTCTTCAATCTACACTAAGAGGATTTGGAGATACAGCTATAGAAGTATCTCAAGATATGATAGATGGTGCAGGAAGCTTAGAAGCTCTACAACAAGGAGCAGATACATATTTCAATAGCTTTTTAACAATAGAAGAGCAGATAAAAGCTAAATCAGATGAACTTAAAAATATATTTGATATTGATATAGGTACAGAACTCCCGAACTCTAAAGAAGAGTTTGTTAAGTTGTTAAATAGTATAGATAACACAAGTCAAAAGTATGGGAAGCTTCTCTCATTGTCGGGTGATTTTTTAGAACTTGATGAGATGCGATCTACTATATTAGATGAGACAAAAGCTAAAGAGCAGGAACTAATAGATACTCAAACAGCACTCAATGAAGCTCGTGACAATGAGCTATTGACTCTACAAGATAGATACAATATGCTACTTACCACAACAGATGAAGAGAAGTTGCAAATAGAGAGAGATAGAGAGCGTATAACTATTCTAGGAGATGAGGCTAAGACTCTATTAGAAACTATCTATATAGAAGAGGATAGACAAAAAGCACTACAAGACTCAATAGAGTTAGAAAAATCTATCGCTGATGAAAAGAAGAGTCTAAATGATAAGCTCTTTGAATTAACAGCTACAGAAGAGCAAAAGAGAGAAGCTGAAATATCTTCTCTCTATGATGTTAATAAAACTTTACAAGAGTCTATTTACATCGAGGAAGATAGACAAAAAGCACTACAAGACTCAATAGAGCTAGAAAAAAATATCGCTGATGAAAAGAAGAGTCTAAATGATAAGCTCTTTGAATTAACAGCTACAGAAGAGCAAAAGAGAGAAGCTCAAATATCTT
>Ga0193965_1000174_pt1 | contig 22644 bp, 21 predicted proteins | sample FB_8_MG_FD_140330 | JGI IMG/M metagenome (GOLD analysis project Ga0193965, IMG submission 140330) | Microbial mat bacterial communities from the Broadkill River, Lewes, Delaware, United States - FB_8_MG | ecosystem: Environmental > Aquatic > Freshwater > River > Microbial mats | place: USA... | reverse complement strand
CCTATGAGATGGTTACATATATACTCCACCATTTTGATATTCATAAAATCAAACTATTAACAAATAATCCAGATAAAATAAACTCTATTAGCGATGTAGAAATCATTGAACGCATCCCTATTATTATGCAAACTAATAAACACAATGTAGACTATATCACTACAAAAAAAGATGATATGGGACATCTGTTTTAGGGATAAAGCATGCCAATAGACATAGTAAATGATGACATCCAAACAGCCTTACAAAAACTTAAAGCTAAAGAGAACAGTTTACTCAAACTAGAGTCTATCTCAAAAATTGGTGGTTGGGAAGTAGATCTAGCCACAAAAGAATCTATTTGGTCAGAACAAATTTTTATAACGTATGGCTTAGACAAAGATACTACAAAACCAAATCTTGAACTTTTTTTATCTATGCTGAGTGAAGAGGATCGTGAAAAAGCACTAAAAGGGATTGCAAAGGGTATAGAGACAGGAGATGTGGAAACATTTCAATGTCAAATAACTCGAGCAGATGGAGAAGTAAGAGACATACTCATAAATGGTCAAGTTGTATATGATGAAAACAATCTTCCGATCAAAATACTAGGTTCCTCTCAAGATATTACAAAATACCTTAAATCCATACGTGAAACACAAGAACTTTCAGAACTTATTGAATATTCATCCAATGAAGTATATATAATTGATGAGATTTCATACAAATACCTTTATGCCAATAAGGGTGCAAGAAATGCTTTAGGTTATTCACTTGAAGAACTTCTCGAGATGGATATTTTTGATACTAATCCTTTTCTTACTCATGAACATATAGCAACATTGAGAAATGCTTATGATGCAAGTGATGATGATAAAATTACTAATAGAACCATTCATCAAAGAAAGGATGGCTCAACCTACCATGTACACTCTTTAATACATCCTATAAGTTATAAACAACAAAGTGCTTATGTTCTTTTTGACACTGACATCTCTAAACAGGTTGACAACGAACAAAAATTGCAAGAGCAGAGTGAACAACTACAACATCAAGCACATCACGATACACTTACGAAACTACCAAATAGGACTCTTTTTAGAGATAGACTTGATCAAACCATAATCTATTCAAAACGTCATAGTAAGAGTTTCGCACTTCTATTTATAGACCTTGACCAATTTAAAAAAATTAATGATACATTAGGGCATCATGTAGGTGATGAATTACTAATAAAAGCTGCTTCAAGGCTCCAAAGCTCAATTCGTGAAGAGGATACTTTAGCAAGACTTGGCGGGGATGAGTTTACCATTATTCTCAAAGATATCAACTCTCTTCAAGATGCTTCTATGGTAGCTGAAAAAATAGTTGCAAATATGAAACAATCCATAGAGATAGATGACCATACACTTTTTATTACATCTAGTATAGGGATTAGTCTTTATCCTCAAGACTCTACAGTTGCAAATGATCTGCTAAAGTTTGCAGATACGGCTATGTATAAAGCAAAAGATGAGGGCCGAGACAACTATCAGTTTTATGCATCGGATATGACTGCTTTAGCTTTTGAGAGAGTTGTTATGGAGAGCAGCCTTAGAGTTGCTCTAAAAGAGGATCAGTTTGTGGTGTATTTCCAACCTCAATTTAATATAGTTGAGCACAAAATCACAGGGATGGAAGCACTTGTCAGATGGAAACATCCTCAAATAGGACTAGTACCTCCTGGAAAATTCATACCAATAGCTGAAGAAAGTGGTCTCATTATCGAAATAGATAAAATCGTAATGCATAAAGCTATGCAACATTTTGCTTCTTGGTATAAAGAGGGTTTAAATCCGGGGAAATTGGCACTTAACCTTGCTATGAAACAGTTGGCACAAAAAGACTTTATTCCTGAACTCCTTAGTGAAATGAACACCATAGGTTTTCAGCCAAGTTGGTTAGCCCTTGAGGTTACAGAGGGACAGATCATGAACAATCCAAAAACATCGATTAAAAAGCTTAATCAAATCAGTGATATAGGAATTGAACTAGCTATAGATGATTTTGGTACAGGATATTCATCATTAGCATACCTTAAAAAGTTACCACTTGATAAACTTAAAATCGACCAGTCATTCGTAAGAGATATAGATGTGGATGAAGACGATGCTGCAATAACAAGAGCGATTATAGCACTCGGTAAAAGTTTAAACATGAAACTTATAGCTGAGGGTGTAGAGACAGTAGATCAAAGAGACTTTTTACTCAAAAACGGATGTGAGCATGTACAAGGTTTTCTTTATTCAAAACCACTTCCAGCAGAAGAGATTAGAGAACTCTTAAAAAGTTAATGAAATTTAGACTCATTCATAGCATTAACTCTTCTCTCACAAGAACCTAAGTTTTTTAACAATTCGGCAGTAGTAGCAGATAACTCAGTATAATAAAGTTTTGCTTTATCTAGCTCCATTGGATCAACTTTACTTTTCCTGAAAAATTTAGAAAACAAACCTTTTTTTTGATTTTTAAAAAATATATCAAAAAGTCTTGAATACTCCATATGCCATTTTGCATGTATCGTTTCAAGATTATTAAAAAACAACGCTCCTAAAATCTCTTGAAGATGATTCTCATCAGCATAAAGCCACTTGCCAAACTCACATTGAGTTTTATTCAAAACTGTAGGATTATCAACTTGATTTCCATCCATTGCAGTAACAATTTTATCCATCTGAGAGAGATGTGCTTTTCTCGCATTTTGTATAGCTTCTAATGTTTGATTCTTATTCATACTAAATAACTTCCTATGTTCTTAAAAAAATCTTTATATTATTACATAAATTTAATAAATAAAACTATATAATAGTCACAATTTCCACAAAAGGATTAATTATGAGCCGTCCAACACCAACAAATAAAGAGATAAAACTTAGCCCTAAAAGATATATTGTTTCAAAAACTGATGCAAAAGGGATCATAGAGTACGGTAATGACTATTTTGTAGAAATTTCAGGTTATACAGAAGCTGAACTTATAGGTAAACCTCATTCTATCGTAAGACACTCTGATATGCCAAAAATAGTTTTTAAAATGATGTGGGATAGAATCAATAAAGGTCAAAATATTACGGCTGTAGTGAAGAATCTCTCTAAAAGTGGAGATCACTACTGGGTAGTTACAGAATTTGAACCAAAAGTTGATCCCATCACAAATGAAATAATATCGCATACTGCTTTTAGAAAAGCGGCACCTCAAGCTGCCATTGATGCAATAGAACCAATTTATGCAAAACTTTTAGAGCTTGAGAAAGAGGGAGGGATGATTACAAGTGAAAACTACCTTCGTAGCTTTCTAGAAGAGCAAAATACCAATTATGATGAGTTCATTGATCAGCTTGTCAACAGCAAAGGTCTTTTTAAAAATTTTTTTCATAAAATATTTTCCAAATAATGTTGTTTAATATTCCTAGATGTATAATATCTATACATACAAGGCTTAGTAATGAATATCAACAATTATTTAAATAGTAATTTCTCTTTTTCTAAAGATGAGTATGAATTAAAACTCAATTACATACTTTTAAATACATTTTTATCCCTGACAATAATTCTATTAACTTTACTTTCTGTGGTTCGTTTTTACCAACATAACTATGTACAAACATTTATAGATTTTGTTATGGTTTGCATATCTGTTTACTCATTATTTTACATTAGAAAATCGAAAAAACATATTCAAAAAATCACACTTTTTCTTTTAATAACGTTTTTTCTACTTATATCTCTATCTTTTTTCAATACAAATATGTCCTTAGTAGGCGCTAGCTGGTTTATCGTACTTATTATTTCAGCCTATTATTTGAAAAATATTAAGATAGGTAATATTTTCACTATCGCTTCAATAATGTCTACTTTCATACTCTCCGAACTTAATGACAGAGCTTATCAACCCCTTGATTATCTTTATGTACTTTCCCCCTTATTAATGGCATCAGGCTTTGTTTATGTATTTGAGAAACAAGCAATTTTACTCAAAGAGCTACTTGAAAACAAAAATACAATTTTACAAAAAGAGCTTCAGGAGAAAGAGGCCTTACTCCATCAAGCGCATTACGATAATCTTACAGGCCTTCCTAATCGCATTTTATTTAATGATAGACTTAAACAAGCCATCTCAAAGTCAAAGAGATCTAAAAAAGAGTTTGCAGTGCTTTTTATTGACTTAGACAAATTCAAAGAGGTTAACGATACACGAGGGCACACTGTTGGCGATCTAGTTCTCAAAGAGATAGCCTCACGAATTAAGTATACTTTACGCAAAGAGGATACTGTCTCAAGATTTGGGGGAGATGAGTTTGTGTGTATAATCGAAGAGCTTGATAATTCAAACAATCTAAATAAGTTAGCTCAAAAAATTATTGACGCTGTAAAAGTACCTATAGTAATCACAAAAGATAGGATTGTTATAACATGTAGTATTGGGATTAGTATCTATCCTACGGATACAAATGACGCTATTGATCTTATACATTATACTGATAGTGCAATGTATGTAGCAAAAGAGTTAGGCAAAGACAACTACTACTTTTACTCAAATATTGAAGATAATGCACAAATTAGCTAAAATACCTTTTTTAAAAGGATTTTAGTGGATTTAAAGACTACACTTATTAACGATAAAATACAATTGCCAGATAACTTTTTTTATAATGTACAAAAATATAAAGAGCACCTTTTTAAGTGGAATAAAATCCACAATCTCACAGGTGCAAAAGATGAAAAAATGATGGATGATTTCATCTACGATGCAGTTTTTCCTGTAAGCTTTTTACCCTCAGTTGATTCACTTATGGATATCGGAACAGGTGCAGGATTTCCAGGGATGATCTTAGCACTTGCACTTCCAGATACGCAAGTAACACTTGTAGAACCACTTACAAAGCGTGCTAGTTTTTTACAATTTGTAAAAGCGGATCTCAAACTAGCAAATGTAACTGTAGTGAAAAAAAGAGTAGAGGAGATGGAGCCAAAGATTTTTGATATGATAACTTCGCGCGCAGTTACCGATACAAAAATGCTTCTAAAACTGAGTGAAAATTTTCGTGATGCACATTCACAACTTCTTTTTTACAAGGGTGAGAAAGTTTTTAATGAAGTGGAGGATGGTATCAAGGGTATGAGCCATCAAATTATCCAAACAAATAACAGGCACTATCTGCTAATGAGGGGAGATAAATAATGATACTAAAAGTTTTACTCGTTATTGCAGTTATAGCTGCAGTTTATTTTATATTTTTCAAGAAAAAACCTCTTAAAGAGAATAAGAACAATAGTTCACAAAATGAAAAACTAGAGAGTAATGATATGATTGAGTGCCCAACTTGTGGGATTTATACTGAGATTGGTGATTCTATTTTAAGTAATGGAAAATACTACTGTTCTGATGAATGTTTAAAGGGAGCATAATGTTAATATTTGGTCATAAGTTTATACCGAGTGAGTCTTTTTATCACGTTACAAATATTGACGCCATTCATCATACTCCACCATCTTCTACTATCTATTTGGATTTTAGTGAAGATAATCTCGACATCATTAACCATGCAACAGCTAATGGCGTCAAAATGGCTTTAAAGGTTTCAAATGTAACAGAAGTTTTGTATGCATCTTCTCTAGAAAGCTCTTTTATAGTTGTCTCTGAAGAGTTAGCAAAAACTGCCCAAAGTATTGCAGATAATTATCTTTTTGATGCAAAAATCTTGGTCATGATAGATAATTACGAAGTTATAGAGGAGTTAGCACTCTTAGGAGTTGATGGCGTTATATGCTCAAACGCTATTATCAAAACTATCTCCTAAACTATTTTACGAGGTATTTGCTTTTTAAGTGAAGTCAATACCTCATAACTTATTGTATTTGCATACTGAGCTACCATTCTAGCATCATCAAAAATCAACAATTCATCTTCATCAGATAAAAATGAACTGTTATCCATAGAGATTCTTCCTGCAATTTTCACACCCTTTGGTGTTACATAATTATTTTGTGCGATTATTCTAAAAAAACCATCCCCATAACCAAAGTCATAAGTACTCACACGGGACTCTTCATCTGCTCTAAATGTTGCGCCATAACCCACTTTTTGCCCTATTGTAAGTTTTCGGCTTGATAATCTTTTAGCCCAGACACTAAGCACACTTTTAAAACCCTCAACAGCTAAGGGTTTTGGTAGGTCCATACATCCATAAGCAACAATCCCAACTCTTGCTATATCCTCATCAAAACTAGTCTCTCTAAAGAGTGCAGCAGAGTTTGAGGAGTGAAATCGTAATTTTGAAAATCCAAACTCCTCTACAAGCAGATTTGCATGATTTTTCACCTTTTTAAAGTTCTCTTTTTGCCAATACCACTCACTTGTAAGCTCATCAGCTGAGCGATGATGTGTAAAAATCCCTTCAAGTAAAAGAGAATGTTCTTTTATGCGTGCAAAAGCGGTGTAGAGCTCATCGGGGCTTATTCCATTTCTATGCATCCCTGTATCAACTTTAAGTTCTACCTTTGTTCCTGCAGGAAACTTTGCAATGGCGTCTAGCTCATTTATGGTATATCTGGCATTAGTGCAAACTTCTTGAGGAAAATCAGCAAGTACCAAAATATACTCAAAAAACTGCTCCACTTTTCTTGCTTCTTCACAAGTTTGCACCACACATTTACTCAGACCATACTCTGACGCCATCTGCGCAACCTCTAAGATTCCATGTCCGTATGCATTATCTTTTAAAACAAGTGCTATTTTATCTTTTGCTTTGGTTTGCTTGGCGATAATGTCAAGATTATTAAAAAAATTATTTTTATTTAGAGTTATGTAAGCCATAAAGGAATTATACACTATGAAATACTTAATCGGTGAGTATCAAGAGCAAAGTTTCACACAAATAATCTTTCCACATGTCAACACAGACTGGAGAGATTATCTCCAAGACGCAGAGGAGAATTTTGTAAATATTATCAACGCCATTGTTAAATATCAAAAATGTCTGGTTGTATGCCATGATATAAAAGAGGTAAAAAAACATCTCATACCGCATCCAAATTTACACTTTGTAGAGTATGAGACAAATGACACTTGGGCGAGAGATTGTTCTGCTTTATCTATTTTTGAAGATGACGAGATTAAACTGTATGATTTTACCTTTAGTGCTTGGGGCGATAAGTTTGAAGCAAGTAAAGATAATCTTTTAAGCAGATCTATCTCACAATCCTACTCAAAAGAGCTCAAAACTATTGATCTTATTTTAGAGGGTGGTGGAGTTGAGAGCAATGGCGTCGACACAATTTTGACAACCTCAGCGTGTATGTTAAATACAAATAGAAACAATACTATGACGCCATTAGAGATTACTCAAAAATTAAAAGATACTTTTGGTGCTAGTAAAATATTGTATTTAAATCACGGTTATTTAAGTGGCGACGATACAGACTCACACATAGATACACTTGCAAGATTTATAAACAAAGACACCATAATGTATGTAAAATGTGAAGATGAAAATGATGAGCATTTTAAAGAGTTACAACTTATGGAAGATGAACTAAAAACAATAGCAAAAGAGAATAAGTTCAAACTTATCCCTCTTCCAATGGCTGGGGCAGTATACTATGACGGTGAAAGACTACCTGCAACTTATGCAAATTTTCTTTTTGTAAACGGGGCTATTTTACTCCCTGTTTATGGCGTCAAAGAGGATATAGAGGCAATAGAATTATTTAAAAGAACATTTGTTCACTTAGATATAGTCCCTATAAACTGTGCAACTCTCATCCGCCAACACGGCTCACTTCACTGTGTTACTATGAACTTCGCTAGTGGTGTTGGAATCTTGGTCTAAGATTGCCATACCACTCATTATAAGGTATGTTGCCATACCAAAACCTAAGGCTATTAATACCATTTTTTTTATTTTTTCAATTTTACTCATAAAAGAAATTTTAGCAAATTTTGCATCAAAATTAATACTAATGTAACACATTTTTATATATTGTATGCAAATCATTAAAATAAAGGTAAGTTATATGAAAAGAATTATCCCATTATCTCTCATCGCTATCACTTCGATCTATGCCGCAGAAGTTGAGTTAGCTCCAATTGATGTGCAATCTACTGTTATCACTGAAGTCGCAGAAAATGCTCAAACTTCTGTAGATTTAGCGCAAGCACTTAATAACTCAGTGCCTAGTATAGATATGAGTCGTCGTAGTGCTATTGCAAACGATATCTTTATCCGCGGTCAAAAACGTGACAATATCTCAGTAGAAGTAGATGGAACAAAAGTATGCGGTGCTTGTCCAAACAGAATGGATCCACCAACTTCACATATCTTAGCTTCGCAAATCGATGAAGTAGAAATTATCGAAGGTCCTTATGATATTGAGACTTTTGGAACAATGAGTGGTGGTTTAAAGATCAAAACAAAAAAACCTACAAAAGAGTTAAAAGGTGAACTAAACCTTGGTCTTGGACAATGGGGATACAACAAAGTTGGTGCAAGTGTAAGTGGTGGAAATGATTATATTCGTGTATTAGTAAGTGGTACTTATGAGACAAGTGATCAGTATGAGGATGGAAACGGTGATACCTTAGCTGAACAAACAAAAAACAAAGCTCCGATGGGGAACCAATACCAAGAAAAATATGAAGATATGTCAGCATACACGAAAAAAAGTGTTATGGCTAAAGCTTTTGTAAACTTCACTCAAGATCAGGAACTTCGTCTTAGCTACACAGCCAATAGAAGTGACGATATTTTATATCCAAATGCTCCGATGGATGCTTTATATGATGACTCAAATATCTACAGTGTTGAGTACAATGTAAAAGATTTGACTGACTCATATAGAAATTTAAATATCCAATACTATAAATCAGATGTTGATCATCCAATGGGTACAGACTATAGAATGGCCCCTACACTTACAAATCCTGATACAAACACAACATACCCAAGAATGAAAAACTGGTTGACTACAGATATGCAAGGGTTAAAAATCAAAAATACTTTTGATATCTCTACTTATGAGCTTACAGTTGGGCTTGATGGTAGTGAGAGAAAGTGGGATGGACACTACGAATGGAACGATATGCCAGCTATGAAGATGTTTCCAAACGGTCTTAAAAGTATTGATGACGCAGTCACTACCAATATGTCTGTCTTTGCTAAACTAGACAAATCATACGGTGCATTTGAGTTTAGTATGGGTGCTAGATTTGATTCTACAGAGATTGAAAATGGAAATCCGGACTTAGATACAAATGATTACACAGGTATCAATGCAAACCTAATGACTACATACAACTTTAGTAAAGAGCATAAAATGTTTGTAGGAATTGGCCAAGCTAACCGTGTACCAGATGGAAGAGAGTTATACTTCACAGGATCAAAAGGAAACATGGTTGGTACACCTGATTTGGATCAAGTTACAAACCAAGAGATAGACTTAGGTTATGAGATTCACAGTGCAATGTTTAAATTCAAAGCGAAAGCTTTTTACTCTATGCTTAGCAACTATATCTATATTCAAAAAGGTGTATCTACAAATGCTTTTCAAAATATAGATGCAACTATATACGGGACTGAACTAAGTGCTTCATTTTATCTTTCTGATGATATAACATTTGATTCTGGTTTATCTTACAAAAGAGGTGAAAAAGATGAGGCTCTTGAGGGACAAACAGATAAAGATTTAGCAGACATTGCACCTCTTCGTGCAAATATGGCTCTAAACTATGAGTATATGAACAACTCTGTAGCTACAATCGAAATGATGGTAAGTGAAGACTGGACAAATATAGATAGTGATAATGGTGAACAAGAGCTTGCAGGATGGGGAATTGTTAATTTAAAAGCTAAACATGCATTTAGCAAAATGTTTGACCTTACACTTGGTGTAAATAATGTAGGTGATAAAACATATGCACAAAGTAATACCTATGCCGATTTAACACTCATCACATCTGGAACAGGTGATGTAATGCTTCTTAATGAACCAGGTCGTTATTTCTACACAAATTTAGATATCAAATTCTAAGACCTATACAAATACAGCTACACAACTTCTGTGTAGCTAACACTCTCCTTACACTCTCTTGCTACAATTCTTTCATATAAAAAACAGATAAGGATTTACGGATGAAAATATCTTCAAATATTACAATTATTACGGCTTCAATTTTAACTAGCTTTTTACTTATAGGGTGTGGGAGTGATTCAAACAGTTCAAGTACAACTACAAGCACTTTTGATGGTCAACTTGTTGATAGTTATGTAGAAAATGTAGATTACATTTGTGGTGACGGCGTCACAGGTATAACAGATATCGATGGAAGATTCTCTTGTGAGAGCCTTCCTATAAAGTTTAAGATTGGTGGAATTGAACTTGGTGAATTAACAAATCTACCAATTGATAAACAAGTATTTCCTCAAGATTTAGTTGGTGTTGATAGAAATGACACAACAAATGAAGATGTTAAAGCGATGGCAAGACTTTTACAATCTTGTGATGAAGATTCTCAAGCAAGAAATGGTATTAAGATTCAAGAGAGAGTAAGAGCAAACTTGAATAATATGAATGAAAAGTTTGATGCTCAAAACCTTCAAACTTATGTAGATACAGCAGAAGTAGTATTAGCAGACGAGAATACATCAGTTGAGCACTTAGAAGACACTACTGAGTTTGTTGACGCCGTTAATGATGCTTCATCAGTACCTGCTATTGTCAAAGATGCACTTTTAACACCTTCTTATACGCTTTCTCAAGAGGTAAAAAACACTCTGGCATATATGGGGAACGAGGAGAGATTGGCACATGATGTGTATATGAAACTTTATGAATTTTACCCACTCACACAATTTATAAATGTTGCTACAAATGGTGAAAGATCACATATCGAATCTGTACAACTCTTAATACAAAAATATATAAGTTCTTATGATGAATTTACAAATATTGACCTACCTGAACTTGGATATAAAGAGGCTGCTATTGAAGATATGAACTCAGGTGTATATGATATATCAGACATTCAAAACCTTTATGATTCACTTATCGTAATAGGACAACAATCAGAGCAGGATGCACTTGAGGTTGGTTGTATGATTGAAGTTACTGATATTAATGATTTACTAGAAGATATAGAACTTGCTGAAGAATCAGGTGCAACGGATGTAGTAACTACATTTGAATTTTTAAGAGATGGTAGTTATTCTCATTACTGGGCATTTGATAAAGCGCTTGTGTCTATGGGAATTGCTGAGGGTTGTTGTGTAGCTGGAGCTGAATATTGTCACCCTGAGTATCCACAAAACTCTACTGGTGGAGGAAGTGGTGATGCACCTCACGATGGTACAGGTCAACAAAAAGGCAAAAATTAATTAGCCATAGAGCTAAAGCCCTCTTTTATATCAAAAAAGCTAAAATCCTTTTATGATTAATAGAGTAAAAACTAAAAAAATATATGTCGGAAATGTAGCAGTTGGTGGTGATGCACCTATAAGTACACAATCTATGACATACTCAAATACACACGATGTCGCAGCTACAGTTGAGCAGATAAACCGCTTGCATTTTGCAGGCTGTGACATTGTTCGTGTAGCAGTTCCAGATATGGAAGATGCACTTGCACTCAAATCAATTAAAGAGCAAATCTCACTCCCCCTTGTAGCAGATATCCATTTTAACTATAAACTCGCCCTCATTGCCGCTGAATCAGTTGATTGTATCCGTTTCAACCCTGGAAATATCGGAGAAAAATCTCGTATAAAAGAGATAGTAAAAGCGTGTAAAGAGAGAAATATCCCTGTGCGTGTTGGTGTAAATGCTGGAAGTTTAGAAAAAGAGTTTGAAAACAAATACGGTCAGACTGCTGAGGGGATGGTAGCATCTGCTGAGTACAACATTAAGTACCTTGAAGACTTAGGGTTTGATGATATAAAAATATCACTCAAAGCAAGCGATGTGCAAAGAACAGTAGATGCTTACAGAATGCTTCGTCCAAAAAATCACTACCCATTTCATTTAGGTGTTACAGAAGCGGGGACTCTTTTTCACGCTACTGTAAAAAGCTCTATTGGTTTGGGTGCCCTTTTACTTGATGGTATTGGCGATACTATGCGTGTAAGTATTACAGGTGAGCTTGAAGAAGAGATAAACGTAGCGCGTGCAATCTTAAAAGATAGTGGAGCTATGCCTGATGGGCTTAACATCATCTCTTGTCCTACATGTGGACGTATTGAAGCTGACTTAGTTACAGCAGTAGCAGAGATAGAAAAACGTACAGCACATATCAAGACGCCATTAAACGTCTCTGTAATGGGATGTGTAGTAAATGCTATAGGTGAAGCTGCTCACGCTGATGTAGCCATAGCTTATGGTAAAGGTAAAGGTCTTGTAATGGTAAAAGGTGAAGTGGTTGCAAATCTCAACGAAGATCAACTTGTAGATAGGTTTGTAAGTGAAGTTGAAACAATGGCTGAGGCAAATAAATAATGCAAGACAACCTCTATAACCTTGCTTTTGAGCGTTCAATACTCAGTTCAATTGTATTTGAACCTTCCCAATTTGATGAATTGAGTTCAGCTTTAAAAAAAGATGATTTTTATCTACCTGCACATCAAGATATCTTTGCCTCTATGCTACTTTTACTCCAAAAAGATCAACCAATTGATGAAGAGTTTATAAAAAAAGAGCTAATAAAAGCAAAAAAATTTGATGAACAGGTTATGCTTGAGATCCTCTCAGCCAATCCAATCTCAAATACAAAAGCCTATGTAGATGAGATAAAAGACAAGTCTTTAAAACGCAATCTTCTTACACTCACAACAGAGATAAAAAGAGTAACGGTAGAGGAGGAATTACCCTCTGCTGAAGTCGTAGATATTGTCGAGAAAAAACTTTACGAAATCACACAAGACAATCAAACAAGTGATTTTAAAGACTCTCCTAAAATGACTTACGACACTATGGAGTACATCAAAGAGATGAAAGCTCGTGGGAACTCTGTTCTTGTTGGAGTTGATACCGGCTTTGCAGAGCTTAACAAAATGACTACCGGTTTTGGTAAAGGGGATTTGGTTATTATTGCAGCGAGGCCAGCGATGGGTAAAACGTCGTTTGTGCTAAACACCGTAAATTCTCTTATATCCCAAGGCAAAGGGGTGGCTTTTTTCTCTTTAGAGATGCCGGCTGAGCAGTTAATGTTACGTTTACTCTCTATTCAAACCTCTATCCCCTTACAAAAACTGCGTGTAGGTGATATGAATGATGACCAATGGTCCTCACTTCATGGAGCGATTGATAAAATGAACACTGCAAAACTTTTTGTGGATGATCAAGGGAGTATCAACATCAATCAACTCCGCTCTAAACTGAGAAAACTTAAAAACCAACACCCTGAGATTGAGATAGCAGTAATTGATTATCTTCAAATTATGCAGGGGATAGGTAGTCAAGATAGACACCTACAAGTCTCTGAGATCTCACGTGGCCTTAAGATGCTTGCTCGTGAGCTTGAGATGCCGGTAGTTGCTCTTTCACAACTTAACCGTGGGCTTGAGTCTCGTAATGACAAACGCCCAATGCTGAGTGATATTCGTGAATCTGGTTCTATTGAGCAAGATGCCGATATTATTCTTTTTGTTTATCGTGATGATGTTTATCTTTACAAAGAGGAAAAAGAGCGTGAAAAGGCTGCAAAGGCTGAGGGTAAAGAGTTTACCCCTACTTATGTAGAAAAAGAGGAAGAGGATGCTGAGATTATTATAGGAAAACAGAGAAATGGTCCTACAGGGCATGTAAAACTTGTTTTCCAGAAAAAACTCACCCGCTTTGTCGATGCACCAAAACATGCACCTGCTTTTGAGACGGTTTTTGAAAATGTTGACACCAAATCAGCAAACATAGATGTGGGCGAGAACTCCATCTCAATGCCTACCTTGTAGATGAAATTAGAGAGAGTCTCCCTCTTTCATACAAAAAGGGAGATTTTTCTTTTTTTCTCTACTCTCATTTTTCTTTTTTCTTACTCCTTACTTATGGAGTACCACAACTTTAAAACACTCACTCAGTTTAACTCAAACCTTGTAGACGCCATTGTCTTAAAACAATATACAAAAAGCAAAACAAAAAAAGGAAAAACAAGAAGCTATCAGGTTTTAAAACTCAAAGCTAAGAAAGGTTTTTACTTTTATACTGCTGCAAAAACATCCACTCCAAATCTAGTCGGAAAAAAACTACAACTTGAGCTCTATGCAGGTGATACTACTTTTTATGAATACCTCAACACTTTTTATGCCTCTAGCCAAATTTTAAATTTAGAAGATACTCTCAAAAACTCTCTCAATCAAACAATGGCGTCAGAACATAAAAACCTTGACGCCATTGCAATCTATAAAGCTCTTTATACTGCCACACCTTTACCACAAAACTTACAAATAGTTTTCTCAAATCTTGGAGTCTCTCACCTTTTTGCAATCAGTGGTTTTCATTTGGGTGTGCTGAGTGTTGTACTTTTTTTCTTGTTGAAGTTTCCATATAAATTTTTACAAAATAGATACTTTCCATACAGAAACTCCAAAAGTGATATATTTATACTTATATCTTTGATTTTGTTCGCTTATCTGATTTTTCTAGATATTCCGGCTTCTTTACTTCGTGCGTTTACTATGCTTGTAATTGGATTCATCCTTTATGATAGAGGAATTAAGATTATATCTATGCAAACCTTGCTACTTACCATTCTCATACTTCTAGCTTTATTTCCAAGACTCTTTTTTGAACTTGGATTTTGGCTCTCAGTGAGTGGAGTATTTTATATATTTTTATTTTTCATCCATTTTACAACTCTGAGTAAATTGTGGCAGTTTATACTTATCCCCTTTTGGGTTTATTTTTTAATGCTCCCCTACTCTTTAGTGATATTTACAAACTTTTCACTTTACCATCCACTCTCAATCATCTGGACTTCACTTTTTACTCTATTTTATCCACTGAGTATTGCCTTACACTTAATAGGTTTTGGGGGATTATTTGACACCTTGCTCACAGCACTTATAAGCCTTGCAAATGAGCAAAAGAGTATACATATAAACGAAACTTGGCTTTATCTGCATATATTTTTATCACTCTTGAGCATCTATTTTAAAAACGCTCTTTACCCTCTTTTTGGGCTTAGTATAGTTATATTTGTATACTCAATTTTACAAGTGCTGTAACTATTTAATTCATAGTTACATTTATATCTAGTGTATCTGCTATTGAATCTAACTCCCCATCATTTACAATCAAACTAATCGTAAACACAGCTGTTGCATTTGCTTCAAATGTTGGTGTAGCTGTGGTTACTCCACTCAGGTTTGCATCAGCCGTACTTGGCATACTCCAAAGATAAGTTAAATTATCATCATGTGAATCAGTTCCCGAACCACTCAAAACAATTGTAACCTTTGATGCTCCCACTGTGCTATTTAAATCAATATCAACACCAGCATTTGCAACTGGTGCTTCATTTGGGGTAGTTGTTACAGTAACTGTATCAGCATCACTACTAAGCTCCCCATCACTCACCACTAAAGAGAAAACAAAAGAGCCATTTGCATCTGTTACAAAACTTGGATTGGAGATATTTGCATCTGAGAGGTTATTATCACTTCCTGCTGGTTTTGTTGTAATACTCCAAGCATATGTCAGGGTATCTCCAACATTTGCATCTAAACTTCCTGAACCATCTAAAGTGATTCTTGAGCCTGTTTTCACACCCACTTTATCATCTCCAGCATCTGCCACAGGTTTAATATTTTGGGCACTAGCGTTTATAACTACACTATCTGCACTACTTGTATATTCTCCATCACTTACAACTAAACTAAAAATATACTCCCCATCTATATCTGCTACAAAATATGGATTTACTACATTTACATCTGAGAGAGTAGCATTACTTCCCGTAGGTTTTGAAAGCAATTCCCATGTATAAGTTAAAGCATCTGCATTAGCATCATAACTTCCAGAACCATCTAATGTAACTGTGGTAGTTGTAAATACATTTTGATCTACCCCTGCATCTGCTATAGGTTTAGATGTGGCAATGATATTCACACTATCAATTGAAGACAATTCAATCGACTCAGTAATATTTTCCTCTATCTCTTCACGAGTGGCATTTGAAGAGTATACTTTTAGCAAAATCGTATAATTTCCATCTTTATCAGCAGTAAAAGTAGGATTTATTGCAAGTATGTCAGATAAAACTGCATCACTATTTAAAGGTTTAGTAAACATCATCCATTTATACACCATCTCATCTGGTCCAGTACTCTCACTTGCATTCAAGGTTACAAGAGAACCGGTCTGAAGCTCTTGATCTTCCCCTGCATTTGCTATAGGCCCTACTTGAGTTTTTCCCTCACTGCTACAAGCACTTAAAAGTAGTATTGTTACAAGAGTACAAACTATGATTATTTTTTTCATTTGTTTCTCACTTCTTTATTCTTATATACACGATTGATTAGATAACACAATTTTAACCCATAGATAAAAATTACCCAAGAAGCATATATCCATAAAAATAAAAAGAGTAAAATAGCAAAAGAACCATAAATAGTCGTATAAGATTGATTCATAAATACGTAGTAGATAAAACTATTTTTTGCAATACTAAAAATGATGGAGATAACAAAAGAGCTAATCATTGCCGCTTTGAAATAAACTTTAATATTTGCCGAAAGTTTAAAGAGTATAAAAAACAACACCCAGATAATTATATAAGGGATAAGAGGCAAAATATTTATCCCTGATGTAAAAGAGTTAGACGCCATTAAAGCCGCTACATAACTAGTGATGTAAAAAGCAACACCTAAAGACGTGGGTGTTAAAAGCATCATTAAAAAATAAACCCCTACACTCTCTAAAAAACTTCTTTGTGGTGCATGAAACGCTCTATTTGCAATAAACTCATAGTTTTTAAAAAAAAGTAAAGAGGAAACTACTAACATCAAGATACTTAATCCACTCATCTCTAAAGAGTTTTGTAAAAAACTGTTTAGATGCTCCATAATCACTTCAGAATTTACAGGTAAAAGATTTGCAAATATAAAATCTTGAATCTTTAAATACACATCTGAAAAAGAATCTAAATAAGTAAGCAGTGTCATAGTTATGAGCAATAAAGGTATAAAAGAAAATATAGTATAAAAACTAAGCGAAGCGGCAAAGAGTGTTAACTCTTTATCCATAAAAGTTGAAACTATAAACTTTAGGTGGATATAGAGTTTGAGTAAGAGTTTTTTATTCATGCAACTATTATACTATAGTTGTACTCTAAAAACTAAGAGTTTTCTCTTAGTTAAGTCCCATTTTTGCAGGATTTAAAATATTGTTTGGATCAAAAGCCATCTTAATCGATTTAAAAAGATTCATCTCTTCATCAGTAAAGGCCATATGCATATATGGTGCTTTTGCAAGACCAATTCCATGCTCACCACTCAGTGTACCACCTAAATCAACTGTAGCTTGAAAAACCTCTTCAATAGCCTGGTAGGCAATTTTTACCTGTTCAGGATCACTACCATCTACCATTACATTTGTATGCACATTCCCATCACCTGTATGACCAAAACATGGGATATTAATATTGTACTTATCTGCAATCGCATAAAACTTCTCTAGTAGTTCTGGAAGTACTGCACGAGGTACTGTTACATCCTCGTTAAGTTTCTTACTTCCATACACTGTGATAGACTGAGACGCATTACGGCGTGCAAACCAGATATCTTTAGCCTCTTGATCGTTTTGTGCAATCTTAAACTCAGTACAACCATTCTCTTTAAAAACTCTCTCAATTTCAGAGAGTTGATAATTTAAATCATCTTCCAAGTTTCCATCTACATCTGTTACAAGTAAAGCTCCTGCATCAACCGGAAGCCCTTTGTGAAAAGTCTGCTCAACTGCACGGATTGTTAAATTATCTAAAAACTCCATTGCAACAGGAGTGATCCCTGACGCCATTGTCTTGTAAACAGCGTTCATAGCATTCTCAACTGTATCAAATATACCCATAGCTGTTTTTGTCATTTTTGGTTTTGGAATAAGTTTGAGTGTAATCTCTGAAAGAACTGCAAGAGTACCCTCTGATGCTATTAAAATACCGCTAATGTTATATCCTGCTACATCTTTAATGGTACGCTTTCCAGCCTTAATAATATCACCATTTGGAAGTACTGCACGAGTAGCCATCACATAATCTTTTGTAATTCCATACTTTGCAGCACGCATTCCACCTGCATTTTCACTTACATTTCCACCAATTGTTGAGTAGTCTTGACTTGCTGGATCTGGTGGATAAAAAAGACCCACCTCTTCAACAGCACGCTGAAGATCCATGTTAATAACACCTGGTTGCACAACTGCTACCATATTTTTCATATCTATCTCTAAGATTTTGTTCATGTGCTTTTCCATCGCAAGCACAATTCCACCAGAACTTGGAAGTGCACCACCTGTGAAACCTGAACCCGCACCACGGGGAACTATAACAATCTTATGCTCATTACAGTACTTTAAAATCTCACTGACATCTGCTTCATCTCTAGGAAAAACAACAGCGTCAGGCTCAAAATGCTCTCGTGTTGCATCGTAAGAATAAGCGATAAGGTGTGCCTTGTCACTGTAAATATTTTCAGCCCCTACAATGCTTGTGAAATGTTGTATATGTTTTGGATCTATCATCAATCTACTCCTTTATATCAAAGTTTTTTAGTATGTATGCAAACTCTTTACCACTCTTTTTAATGGCGTCATACAGTTCTTTATTTGTAGTGTTATTTTTTGCTAAAAGCTCATAGTAATGTGGTTCATAGCTCTCAAGTTCATCACTACCTTCACCCCACCATGCAGCATCTATATGCTCTACTCTACTGTAAAACGGCAAATCAGTTTTTTCCTGCACTAAAGGTGCATCAGTTATACTTAAAATTGCAAAGCTTTTTGCATCAACTGTGTATATTTTTTGGTTTAAATATATAAAAACAAGCCCTACTGCAGTTGCATTGCTCATTGCCACAAAATCCTCTTTTATAGGTGTTGGATGTCCACGAAAAGAGAGAATAGTTGCAAATAAGTCAGGATGTAACCATTGAGTATTTACACTTTTACTAATACGATAATAAATTTTTTCATCTGGTGCGATAAGTAAAGCTCGTGTATACCCAAATGCTAAAATTGCTGTGTCGCCAACACTTACTTTCCACTTTCCACTAGGTAAGGCATTATTTCTAAGTGCATCGAAAGGTTTTACACTGAGTGTAGCAATTTTATTCTCTTTATCAAAATTAATAACCTTGATATTTTTCAATATCGAACTATGATTAGGTGCTATTTCGTGTGATATAAAACCACTCATCCCAATATCTACATGGTCAATCTCAATTGTAGCTATATTTTTTTCTTTATCATAACTCGTAAGTGGTGCTTTAATAACACTTGAAAAAAGCTCTAAAGCAATTATTAAAAACAAAAATATTATCTTCATATCTCTTCTTTATATTTAGTTCATGCGATTATATCAAACAAACCTCATACTAAGCCAAATTTTGTTAGAGTTTCATTTATTTTTATTTTAGGATTATATATATGCTACGTTTTTTCATCATATTTTCATTTTGGGCATCACTCTTTGCTGCTGAAGTTGATCATTATCGTTGGGCGAACGGTGAAACTTATTTAGAGTTTTTAGAAAGACAAGAACTACCACTTAAAACACTTTATTATGATTTAGATAAAGATGATCAAAGACTAACAGAAGAGATGCGTTCAGGTATAGGCTATCAAATCATGAGAGATTCTCAAGGTGAGATAGAACAGGTCTTACTCCCCCTCAATGATGAACTTCAAATCCACCTATACAAAAATAAAGATGAATTTGCTTTTGAAGCTATTCCTATTATTAGTACTACAAAAACTGAAGCCTTTAGTGTGACAATTACAAGTTCTCCCATGTATAACATTATGAAAGAGACAGGTTCAAAAAAACTAGCTCAAATTTTTGTCTCAAGCTTTAAAAACTCTCTTAACTTTAAAAACGATGTGAGAGTTGGCGATACTCTTGTAATGATTTATGATCAAAAATACCGTTTAGGCAAACCCTTCTCTATGCCAACACTTAAAGTTGCAATGATAGAACTTCGTGGGAAAAAACACTATATTTACCTGAATGATGATGAACGTTATTATGATGAAAAAGGGCATGAAGTTGAAGGATTTTTACTTGCTCGTCCTGTTCGTGGAGCCAGGATCTCTTCGAGATTTAGCAAAAGAAGATTTCATCCGGTACTAAAAAAGTGGAAAGCTCACTTGGGAGTAGACTACGCAGCTAGACGGGGAACACCTATAGTTGCAGCAGGAAGTGGTAGAGTGATCTATGCTGCACGTATGGGAAGCTATGGTAACTTAGTGAAAATTCGTCATGAAGATGGGTATGAAACACGTTATGCACATATGAAATCTTTTCGTAGAGGGATTAGAAAAGGGAAGTATGTAAAAAAAGGGCAAACTATAGGTTATGTTGGAACAACAGGACGCTCAACCGGACCACACCTACATTTTGAACTTAGAAAACAGGGACGTGCTATTAATCCAATGAATGTAGTACAAGTTACAACGAAAAAACTCAAAGGTAAAGAGAGAAAAGCCTTTTTTAAATTAAAAGAGCTCTATGATAAAGAGATAGAACTTCACCTTAAGAACAAAACTAAGTTTATTAAACTTACTAACCTTGAGAGAAAAAGCTACTTTTATAACCAAAATGAAAAGCGAGAAGTGCACCTCAATGAATAAAATAATCTCAATAGAAACACTCACAAATCCACAATTTATCAAACCTATAAAAATAAACTATACTCTTGAAAAAACACCAAGGATTTGGGAAGCTGTAATATCACATGATAGTGTAGCTGTACTTCTTTACCATACACAAAAAAAATCTTTCATAGTGGTAAAACAACTTCGTGCTCCTGTTTTACATACAGATGGCAAAGATGGGTTCACTCATGAATTATGTGCTGGTATTGTAGATAAAGATGCAAGCTATGCTCAGATTGCCAAAGAGGAAGTTTTAGAGGAGTGTGGATTTGATATTCCCACTGAGTCTTTAGAAAAAGTTACCTCTTTTTATCCAAGTGTCGGAGTGACTGGAGCTGAGCAAACACTTTATTATGCGAGCTGTGATGATAGTATGAAAGTAAATGATGGTGGTGGTTTAGCAGATGAAGCAATAGAGGTTGTTTATATCCCTCTTGATGGAGCAAAAAAATTTATATTTGATGACTCTTATAAAAAAACACCCGGGATGATGATGGCATTTTACTGGTTTTTTGATAATAAACTATAATTAATTAAACTCTAAAGGGTCCATATCAATCTCTGCTAATTGATTTTTGGTCATCTTAATAGCTTTTATTAAATCTGTACTTTTATCTGAACGGAGCAATATCTCATATCTATACTTATTAGCTACTCTTTCTATTGCACATTTACCAAAACCTACTATTTCGATGTTTATACAGTGTAGAAGTGATTCATACATTTTCTGCATCTCTTCTTTAGCTTTTATACCATTTTTATGTGAGAAAGTGATACGACATAACTTTTTATAGGGTGGGTATAAACCTTTTCTATACTCTTTTTCAGTTTCTAAAAATGCTTCATAATTTTCTATATACTCACTAAAAAAAAGCTCATTAAAACTCTGTACAAGCACAAGCGCATCTTTGGCTCTCCCACTTCTTCCTGAAACTTGAATAAGTGAAGATAGTGCTTTTTCCCTAGAGCGATAATCAGGCATATTGAGCATATTGTCCATCCCTAAAACAACTGCAAGTGTGACGCCATGATAGTCATGCCCCTTACTAAGCATCTGCGTACCTACTAAAATATCACTCTCTTTATCATTAAAACGCTTGAGGGCTTTTTTGAGTTTACTTGAAGTTGTAATCACATCTCTATCAAACTGCTCTACATTTGCTTCAGGTAACTCTTCACTGATGTTTTTGACAGCCTCAGCAGTTCCAAGACGTGAAGATGTGAGGTTGCTACTCCCACACTCAGAACATACTTGAGGAATCGCTTGAGTAAAGTTACAGTAGTGACACTTTAAAGCCCTAGAGTTTTGATGTATACTTAAACCTACACTACAAAACACACACTCATAAGTATGACCACAATCTCCACAAATCAAATACTTAAAATTTGCACGGGTAGGCAAAAAGACAATTGATTGCTCTTTTTTCTCTAAAGTCTCTCTGAGGTATTGAAGAATCAATGGCGTCAGGGTCTCTACACTTTGTTCATAAATGAATTTTTTATGCGATTTCACATGTCCACCTTTAAGTCTTATGTGAGGAAACTTCTCATAAGAGCTTAAACTTGGTGTTGCACTTCCTAGAACTACATTAATATCATAGATTTTTCCCATATATATGGCTATATCTCTTGCATTGTATCTTGGACGCGATGATGATTTGTAGCTATCATCATGCTCCTCATCCACAACTATAAGCCCTAAATCTTTTAAGGGCAAAAAAAGTGTAGAGCGCGGACCTGCCACTATCATAGCCTCACCACTGAAAATCTTCTCTTG
>Ga0193965_1000172_pt1 | contig 22770 bp, 17 predicted proteins | sample FB_8_MG_FD_140330 | JGI IMG/M metagenome (GOLD analysis project Ga0193965, IMG submission 140330) | Microbial mat bacterial communities from the Broadkill River, Lewes, Delaware, United States - FB_8_MG | ecosystem: Environmental > Aquatic > Freshwater > River > Microbial mats | place: USA... | reverse complement strand
CATTATGGTATAGAAAAATTTTTACAAAAAGGTTTAGAATATAATGTAGCTGGGTCTATAATTCCAGATTTACCTTATGAAGAGGGTAAAAAATATAAAGATATATTTAAAAAATATAATCAATCGCTAATAGATTTTGTAGCTCCAACAGATTCAGAACAAAGAATAAAACAAATAACTCAAAATAGTAATAAATTTATCTATATGGTTGCTTATGCAGGTATTACAGGAAGTAACACAAATGAAGATTTATCTAAAATTATTCAAAACGTTAGAGAAAATACAAATACCCCATTATATATAGGATTTGGAGTTGATGAAACAACAGCAAAAGAGAAATCTAAAAATGTAGATGGTGTAATTGTAGGAAGTGCTTTTGTTAAACATCTTATAGATGATAGCTTAAACTACAGTGAAAAAATGAGAAATATTACACAAATCACAAAAAACATAAAAGATATAATTAACTCTTAAGGGATAATAAATCTCAATTGTTATACAATATTGGCTCTTATATTTGACCCCGTCGTCTAGTGGCCAAGGACACTAGGACTTCATCCTAGTAACATAAGTTCAAATCTTATTGGGGTCGCCATTTATCTTTAAGGTATACTTTAGTATAATAAAAAATAAAAATTTATTTTATATATTATAGGATAGTTAATGATAAAAAACATATTTAAATTTCTTACTAAATATATCAGTGCACAAACACTATTTGTAGCTATTGCAGTTACAACAACAGGTATAATATCTTTAATATCTATGAATATATATGATGTGCAAACTGAAAAATACAAAGAAAGAATATACACAAAAGTAAACAACGATATCACAGACCAGTTTCATTTAATGCTTAAAGAGAAACTTAATATATCTTTATTGGTAACATCTTCACTATCAAAAAATCCAAATATTAAAAAAGCTTTAATCACTAAAAATAAGAAATACTTTAATACTGATAAAATATTAGCAGAGATTAGAACAAATCATAAATATAGAGATATTGAAGCTGAACTAATTAGTAATAAAGGGATCTCTATAAAAAGAAGCTGGACAGAACTAGCAGGAGATGACCTTGTTAAGAATGATTTTGAGATGGAGCATCTTTTAAAATATCCAATTGTAAATACAAAAATAGAATCATCAAAATTTGGTCTTACTATCTCAAATAAAATACCTATCTTTGAAAATGAACAGTTTTTAGGTTTATTTGTTCTTAATATGCATTTTGATGCACTTACAACTATATTTATGGCAAATGATTACCATACTGTTATTTTATTAAATGAAAAAGAATCTAGAAAAATATCACAAAACTTATCTTATTCAAAAGAGTTTATATCTCAATATTATGTAGTAAATAAAAATGTAGATTCCTATTATTTAAAAGTTATAGAACAAATAGGTGTAGAAAAGTTTTTTAAGGCATGGGATATCCCTTATATAGTAAATAAACAAAATGGTAATTTAATTAATAAAATAGATATAAAATCAACAGATATAAATAATAATGAAACAGTTATAGCAAATGCTTTTATATTTAAATCTATAGACCATATCGATTTTGAAGATTTAGACTTTTTTCAAAGACTACATATAGGTGTTACTATTTTTATTGTTTTATTTTTAATCTTTGTGGTAAATTTTATCATAGCTATTAAACGAAATCACTCTTTGGATATAGAGATAGAGGAGTTAAGAGTTAAAAATGAAGAGCTTGTTGAGAAAACTGAAAATATGGATTTTAACGATAAAAAACTTGACAATCTATTTAATATGCAACCAAACCTAATGATGATGCACAATGGAAAAGATGTAACTAAAGCAAATAAAAGATTTATGGGATTCTTTAATAGATTTGGTACATTTGAGGGATTTAGACAAAAACATAATTGTGTAAGTGAACTTTTTGAGGACTATCCTGCTCCAAACTATATATCTTCAGGTATTATTGAAGGACTTTTTTGGGTTGATTATATTCTAAAAAATCCTAGAAGACTTTATAAAACAGTTATGTCAGTTGAAAATAGACAAGGTATTTGGGAGCAACACCACTTTATTATAAAATTAAATGAGATGGAATATGCTCAATATGTTTCAGATAGAGTTATTATTATAGCACTTGTTGATATGACACAAGATTTACCAAACTATAAAACATTAGATATGTTAAAAAAAGATTCAGAGAAAACTACACCAAAGATAACAAAAAAAGTGATTAAAAAAGTTACTAGAAAGGAAGAGAGTGCTTAAGATATTAATACTTCTATCAATTTTTTATAGTAGTTTATTTTCTACTATAAATGATGAGATATATAAAGATATAAAAAATGAATTCAAAGATGATAGAAACCTTTGGGGTATAGAGATATCTAAATATCCTCTGAGTATAACTTTTTCAAAAAAACATTTAACATTTGAAAAAAATAATCTTCATATTAAACCATCTTATAAATTTATTTTAAAAGACTTTTACCCTAGATATGTTGATATATTAGTAAAATACAAATATATGATTAAAAAAATAAATATAAAAGTATATAGTACAGATAAAAATAGTAAAGGGAAAACAACTCAAGAAAAATTTAATAGAAATCTTATACTTACACAAGATAGTGCAGATGAGATATATAACTATTTAGATACTATTAATAGTGATATAATTGAATTAAATCAAGAGTGGTTAAAAGATATTATCACAGCTACAGGTATGTCTTTTTCAATACCTATTTATAGTGAGTATAATAAAAATATAGAACCTTCTAATAGAATAGAGTTTAATATTGAACTTTTTGAAGAATATATAGAAGAAGAGGAAGAGCTTACAGTAGAATTAGAAGATATAAAAATAGATACAGTTGAAAAAAAAATATGGGCTTATGATTATGTAAAGCAATTAATTTTTGATAATCCAACACTAAATAAACAAAGATTTTTATTAAATTCATTAAAAAAAGATATAGATGTAGCAAAAACTGCTTTTAATCCAACTGTATCACTAAACTATACAGATACTTTTTATAATCAATCAACTTCAGACGATAAACATAGAAGTAAAGATAAAGATATCACTCTAAGATACAATATTTTTAATAAATATAAAGATAAAGAAGAGGAAAAAGTAAGAGAATATTTTTATCAAACAAGTGTATATACAAAAGACCAAATTGAGTTAGATATAATATATTCTATGATTGAAGTATTTTTAGATATAAAAAAGCAAAAAGAGGTTTTGGATATCTCAAAAGATAACCTTAACGAATATGATAAATGGTTAAAAAAAGAGGATATAAAATTTCAAAATGGACTTACTTCACTTACAGATTACTCTAAAACAAAAGCTAGATATATAACTCAAAAAATGAATTTTCAAGAGCTATTGCGCTCAAATGATGATTATATATCTGTATTTAATAAACATATTAAATTAAATATTAAAGATATACCATTTTTTGAAGATTTAGATATTCAAAGTGAGTATTTTAATAATAAAGAGCTTGCATTAAAAGATGTAATGAAATATTCACCTTATATAAAAGAATCAAAATCTAATATAAAACTATATGAACAAAAAGCAAAAAAAGCAAAAGTAAGCTTCTATCCAACAGTTGACCTTATAGCAAAAGCTAGAGAGGTTGATAATAGATATAGCAATAGTCAAAATAGAATAAATGAAACTTCAGTTGCTTTACAAGTTAAACTTGACCTTTATTCAGGTGGACAAGAGCAAGAGGATTATAATAAAAAAGTATTTGAATATAGACAAAAAGTTGAAAAATCTCAAGAGGTTATAAGAGATACTACTTTAAAAGTTGAATATGGATTTAATAAATATTTTTTAACAATAAAAAAAGATGTTTTACTAAAAAAACTAATAGAGGAGAGAGAGACATCTTTAATTGCCGCAAAATATGATTATTCATTTGCAAAAATAGATGCAACTGGTCTTTTAGATGCAGTTGATGATTTATATAATGCAAAAAAACTATTTATAGAAAATAGATATAGTATCATTCAAGCTAAATATAAAATATTAGCTGATATTGGATTATTAAAAGATATAATTCTTAAGCAATAAAAGGAAAGAAGTTGAAAAAATTTAGAAAACACAAAGATAGTTCTGTTTTAGATGCTTTAGTACTATTTTCAAAACTACATGGAAAACCTTATAGTGCAGAGGTTTTAAGTGAAGGTTTACCTATAGCAGAAGGGCAAGATACACCTAAGCTTTTTTCTGTAAAACCAAATGCTTCAAGAGCACTTTTTAGTAGAGCTGCTCAAAGAGCAGGATTTGAAACAAGAATTGTTAATCTATCTTTATCTGATATTAGTGGTCTAGTTTTACCTTGTATTATTTTATTAAAAACAGATGACCCAAACGAAGTAAATGCATGTATAGTTGAATCTTTTGATAGTTTAAGAGAATATGCAAATGTAATTTTTCCAGAGATTGGTGATGTTATTAATAAAGTAAAAATGGAAGATTTAGAAGCTGAGTATTTTGGAACAGCTTTTTTTCTAAAAAGAGAGTTTAGATTTGAATCAGATGATTTTAAACTTATTGATAATAAGAAAAAACATTGGTTTTGGGATACAATAGGTACTATTAAATATATATACAAAGATGTTCTTCTAGCTTCTCTTGTAATAAATCTTTTTATGATAGCAACCCCTATTTTTACAATGAATGTATATGATAGAGTTATTCCAAACTCAGCCTTTGATACATTATGGATATTTGCCCTTGGAGTTATTGTTATATATATGATAGATTTAGGACTCAAACATGTTAGGACATTTTTACTTGAAACAGCTGGTAAAAAAGCAGATATTATTATGTCTTCGATTATTTTTGAAAAAGTACTTGACCTTAAAGTCTCAGTTATTCCAAAACCGATTGGTTCATTTGCAGAAGTTTTAAAAGGTTTTGAGTCTATAAGAAGTTTTATGTCATCAAGTACAATATCTATTATTATTGATTTACCTTTTGTTTTTATATTTTTATTTACTATCTATTTTGTAGCTGGAAACTTAGTATGGATTGTTATACTTAATATGCTTTTACTTTTAGGATACTCTTTAAGTGTAAGAAAAAGATTAGCTCAAAGTGTTGGTGAAACAGCACAAGCTTCATCTTTAAAAAATGGTGTTTTAATTGAAACTATATCAAATCTTGAAACTATTAAAAGTTTAAATGCATTAAGTTTATTTCAATACAAATGGGAAGAAGCAACAGGTGAAATAGCGTCAAAAGGGATAAAAACAAAATCTTTATCTTCAGCTATTGGTACTTTTTCATCTTTTATAACTCAAATGAATACTGTACTTCTTATTGTATTTGGTGCATATATGGTTGATAATCAAACTTTAACAACAGGGGCATTAGTAGCTAGTGTTATTATGTCAGGTCGAGCATTGGGACCTATGGGACAAGTAGCAGGACTTATCTCATATTATCAAAATATTATATCTTCTTATCAACTAATTGATAATATTATGCAGATGGAAACAGAACACCCAGATACAAAGCAATTTGTAAGAAGACCAGCTTTTAAAGGTGAAATAGAGTTTAAAAATGTTTCTTTTACATACCCAGGAGCTGAACAAAAACAACTTATGAACTTAAACTTTCATATAAAACAAGGTGAAAAAGTTGCTATTTTAGGTAAAGTTGGAAGTGGTAAAAGTACAGTTCAAAAACTATTATTAGGATTTTATTATCAAGATGAGGGTTCTGTATTAATTGATGGAATTGATGTACAACAAATTGACCCCGTAGAGATTAGGGCAAATATATCATATATGGCTCAAGAGAGTGTACTATTTGCAGGAACTGCTAGAAGTAATATTATGTTAAAAAAACACAAAGCTAGTGATGAAGCACTTCTTAAAGCTGCTCAAATTAGTTGTGCAAATGATTTTATAAATAAGCACCCAAAAGGTTTTGAATTACCTGTAATGGAAAGAGGTGAAAATCTTTCAGGTGGTCAAGCTCAATCTATTACATTAGCAAGAACAGTTTTAGATGATAGCTCTTTATTTATTTTAGATGAACCTACAAAATCATTTGATAGTGGAACTTCAAATAGAGTACTTGCTAATCTAAAAGAGTTTTTAAAAGAGAAAACTCTTATTATGATTACCCATACACCTGCAGATTTGGAGATAGTTGATAGAATTATAATTATGGATAGTGGAAGAATTACTATGGATGGTCCAAAAGAGGAAATACTAGCAAAACTTTCTGGTAAAAAAGGTTAAGTATGAGTGAAAATAAAAGTTTAGTGCTTAAAAAACAAGATGATAATAAAAAGCATCAAGAGAGTATCGAAGATTTAAAAAAACATATAGAAAAGCTATCTAAAGAGTTAAAAGAGGAGCAAGAGCTTAACGAACAAAGGTTACAATTTGATGAAATAACAAGTAGCAATATGATATATGCTATTACAGATAAAGAGTTAGTAGTAAAACAGATAAGTACTGCCTTTACTGATAATTTTGGATACTCGAAAAGTGATATGATAGGAGAGCAATATAGTGTATTAATAGCAAATGAATCTCACGAAAAATTCTATAATGGGTGTGAATATGTAAGCTCTCATGGTAAAGAGTCTTGGGGAACTGATTTTGTTATGCAAAGAAAAGATGCAAGTTTAGTTTATACCCATACTTTTTTATATCCACTTTTTGAAGGGAACTCTTTGAGTGGATTTGCTTTTGTATCAAATGATATATCTACAAAAAGAATGCTTTATAAACTTCAAGTAAAACTTTTGTCAGCTGAAAAAAACAACTCTTCAACTATTGATTTTATATCTAGTACAAGTGCTGCTGTTTTAGATACTATATCATATAAAGTAAGTGCAGTTGTAAAACTAGTAGTTACTTTTGTTATACTATTTTTAATATATGCTGTTACTTTTAATATTGATGAATTAGCTAGAGGAACAGGGAAATTTATCCCCACTTCAAAAGTACAACATATAAAAAATCAAGAGGGTGGAATAATTGAGGCTCTTTATGTCCACGATGGAGATAATGTAAAAAAAGGTCAAATTTTATTAAAGTTTAGTGATATCCCATATCAAGTAAAACTTGATGAAAATAAAATTAGTATAATGGAACTTCAAGCAAAACAAGCAAGACTTAAAGCAGAATCTTTAGGATTACCAATGGAAGATATTCATTGTGAAGAGAATTGTGATAGAAAAGTTATAGAGAGAGAAAGAAAGTTTTTCTTATCAAATCAAAGAGAATTAGAACAAAATATAGCAAAACAAAAAGAGCAACTAAAATCAAAATATAGTAATCTTGAAGATGCAAAAAATAAATATGCTATTTTAGATGAAAATTACCAAATGCTACAAGAGGAGTTTAAACTAAAAGAGTCTTTAGTAAAAGATAAAATATTTACTAAATATGAGTTAACAAAACTTGAAAGAGAGCTAAATGATTTATCTAGTAGTAGAAAAAGTGCAGAAGAATCTATAGTACAAATAAATGCTCAAATAAAAGAGATAGGAAATAGTATTGAAGAGGCTATTTTAATAGCAAGAAATGAAGCATCTGAACAATACAACTCTACAAGTGCTGAGATATCAAGATTAAAAGAGACAAGAAAAAACTTAGAAGATATTAAAAAAAGAACAGTTATTAGGTCTCCTGTTGATGGTGTTGTAAATGAGCTATTTGTACATACTATTGGTACTTCAGTTCCTGCTTCTTTTGAGCTATTAACAATAATACCAAATAATCAAAATATGTTAGCAGAGATACAAATGAGTCCTACACAAATAGCAAAACTTCATATTGGTCAAGATGTTAGATTGAAAGTTACAGCTTATGATTATTCTATTTATGGTGGACTAGAGGGGAAAATTGTAAATATAACACCTGATACTATTTTAGATAAAGTTACACAAGAAAACAATTATTTAGTATATGTACGAACTAGAAAGAATTATTTGAATAATAATAGAAAATATAAGATAAAAGTTGGTATGATAGTAAACGCAGATATTATAGTGGGTAAAAAAACAATTATGGCATTTTTATTAAAGCCTATTTTAAAAACAACACAAAGGGAATAAAATGATATATATATGCTCCAAAATAGATAGTGTAAATGATTACTGGTTAAATGATTTTAAAACCAAAGAGGATAAAACTATTATTAGTGATAGCTTTTTTGATTTTAATATCAAAGAGTTAAAAAATGAAGATATTATTATTTTAGATATAGACCAATTTGAAAATAATGAAGCTATATTAGATTTTTTTAATAATATCCCTAAAAATTTAAAAGTTGTAGCTTTAATTGAAGATGCAAGATTAGCACAAGGTGCATATTTAATAAAAAAAGGTTTTAAAAGTTATATCTCAAAAAAAACAAATGAGATTACATTATCTAAAGTATTAGATACAATAAAAGATGGAAATGTTTGGGTTTATCCTGACCTTATGAATTATATTATTAAACATATATCTTTAAACAATGAGATAGAAGACACTAATAAAGTAGAAGAGATACTTAAACAACTTACAGAAAAAGAGCAAATTGTAGCAAAAAATATAGCAGAGGGTTTATCAAATAAAGAGATAGCTAATGTTATGGATATTCAATTAGTAACAGTAAAAAAACATATCAGTAGTATATTTTCAAAACTAAAAATAAAAGATAGAGTAGCATTAGCTATTTTAATGCAAAACAGATGATATCAAAAAAACTTGATTTAGAAAACTATATAGAGAATTTAGCATCTTATTTCTCTCGTAAAAAATCTGTGTTTATTGAAGGTGATATAAATATACATTACCCTTTAATAATGGAACTTGATAAATATGAGTTAAAAACTCCCCCTAAAATAGAAAACCTTGATGGTCAAATTGCTTACTTACAAAAGAAATCGACACTAAAAATATATGAGATTTTTGAATTTGTAAAAATTATAAACTATTTTAGATATCTTAAAAAGTTTAGTTTTGAAAATAAATTAAAAAAATGGATAGATAAAATAGAGATACCATTAGAATTAAATAATATAATAGATGCATTTAATGATAAAGGTAATATTGTATTTGGTTTTAATGAAGAGTTAGATAGAGTTAATCAAACACTTTATACAAATAAAGAGCAAATTAAAGATAAATTATATAGTGTAATAAATAGTAAAAACCTTCAACCATATTTAGTTGATAGACAAGTGCATTTAGTTCATGGAGAACAAACACTTATGGTAAGAGCTGGATTTAATCATGTAATCAAATCAAAAGTTCTTGATAGAAGTCAAAGTGGATTTTTTTATATATTACCTCATAGTGTAAGTGATTTAAAACAAAAACAATCAGACCTTATAAATATGAAAGAGGAGATAAACTATAAAATCGCAAAAGAGTTTACTAGTTTACTTATAAAAAACCTTATGTTTATAAGATTTATAAATAAAGAGTTTGATAAATATGACCATTACCAAGCAAGATTAAGATTTGCAAAAGTTGATGATAAGAATTTTATATTACCAAATAATAAAAATAAAAATAATAATAAATTAGTAGATTTTAAACATCCCGCACTATCAAATCCTAAAAGTATAACTATAGATTTTTCTAAAAGTGTTATTTTAATTACAGGGGTAAATGCAGGTGGTAAAACAATGCTTCTAAAATCTATTCTTAGTGCTGTTTATATGTCAAAACACCTTATCCCTTTTAGGTGTCATAACTCTACATCAATAGGTAGTTTTAAAGATATAAATGCAATACTTGATGACCCTCAAAGTGTAAAAAATGATATCTCTACATTTGCAGGAAGAATGTTGGAATTTAGTAAACTATTTGGAAAAACAGATACTATAGTTGGAGTAGATGAGATAGAGTTAGGTACAGATAGTGATGAAGCGGCTAGTTTATTTAAAGTTATTATTGAAGAGCTTATAAATAAAAATATAAAAATAGTTATAACAACACATCACAAAAGATTAGCAGCTCTTTTAGCTTCAAATGAGAGAGTTGAACTAATAGCTGCTTTATATGATGAAGTAAATAGAAAACCTATTTATGAATTTCTTCAAGGAACTATAGGTAAAAGTTATGCTTTTGAAACTGCACAAAGATATAATATCCCTTTAAGTGTAGTAAATAAGGCAAAAGAGGTTTATGGAAGTGATAAAGATAAACTAAATGAACTAATAGAAAGAAGTAGTGAACTAGAGAGAGAATATAAACAAAAAATAGAGATACTTGATAATAAAATTTCAAAAACAAAACAACTAGAGATATCTCTAAAAGATAAAAAAGAGAACTTAGATAAAAAATTATTAGAGCAAAAAAATAGTTTAGATTTAAAATATGAAAATGCTATAGCTGAAGTTAGAAAAGCTATAAAATCATCAAGTACAAAAGAGCAACATCAAATATTAAATAAAGCTCATAATCTAAAAAATAAAATTAAAGTTCAAAAAAATCAAGAGCCTATAGATTTTAAAGTTGGAGATAATGTAAAATATAATAATACAAAAGGGGTAATATTATCTATCAAAGGTAAAAAAGCTATGATAGAAACAGATGATGGTATGAAGATGCAAATACCACTATCTTCACTAAAAAAAAGTGGAAATATACCTAAACCTAAACCAAAAAGTATAAATATAAAAGTGGAAAAACCACAAACAGGGAGAATAAAACTAGACCTTCACGGACAGCGAGCAGACGAAGCTATAGAAAATCTTGATAAATTTCTTTCAGATAGTTTAATAGCAGGATTTGATGAAGTTATAGTTTATCATGGTATTGGAACTGGAAAACTCTCTTATGCTGTAAAACAATTTCTTGATAGTTATCCTAGTATTGTAGGATATGAAGATGCCACTGCAAAAGAGGGTGGTTATGGTGCAAAAATCATTAAGTTATAAATTTTTATTTATATTTATTTTTTTATTTCTTAATCTAGAAGCATCCACAAAACCTTATTGGATAAATGGATATAGTTCATTATATAAATTCTATGGAGTTGGAAGAGCAAATGCTCTTCTAAAAGGTAAACACTATCAAGAAAATCTAGCAAGAAGTATGGCAAGAAAAGAGCTACAAAAGAAATATGACAAATATAAACTTTCAAATGATACTATGTTTAGATATAATAAACACCTCAAAACACAAAAATATATAGATAAAGATAGTGGAACTATATATATATTAATCTATTTAGATAATAAAAAATTATAATTTAGGATTATATCATAATGGATTTTGAAGCACTAAGGGATAAAACAAAAAAACTAACTGTATTATTTATAGAAGATGATGAATCTTTTAAAGATGAAACAACTGATATATTTAATATGCTTTTTTATGAAGTGATAACACAAAGTGATGGTAAAAAAGGTCTAGATAAATATAAAAACTTTTTTGACAAAAAACAAAAATATCCAGATATCGTAATCTCTGATATTAATATGCCAAATCTAAATGGGATAGAACTTACAAAAGAGATATATAAAATTAATCCAAATCAAAAGATTATAATAATATCTGCATATAATGATTCTGATAATCTAATAGAACTAATAAATATAGGAGTTGATAAATTTATATTAAAACCTTTTAATATAGATAATCTATTTGAAGTGTTAAATAATATTATAACATCAACACGTGAACCTATAGAAGAAAAAGATTCTAATACTATTGAGCTAAAAGATGGCTATAGGTGGGATAAAGAGTTAGAAATTTTATATAATAAAAATAAAAATATAGTAAAATTATCAAAAAAAGAGTTAGCGCTATTAAAACTTTTAATAAAAAACCTCAACAAAACAATAACTCATACTCAAATAGAAAATAAAATTTGGGAAGATGACCCTTATGGTATAAGTGAAAGTGCTAAAAAATCTCTAATATTAAGATTAAGAAAAAAACTTCCAAATAATTCACTTCAAAGTTTATCAAAAATAGGATATAAACTAACAATACAATAAAATAAAACTTTTTTGCTACTTTATTTATATATACTTACAATATGTTTAGAAAAGGAAGTATTTTATGAATATAAAAAATATAGATAAAGTTAAAACTCTAAAAGTATTATATGTAGAAGATGATGATGGATATAGAGAGGAAACTTTAGGGGTATTAGAGCTTATATTTGATAATGTGGATATTGGTTGTGATGGTGAAGATGGTCTTAAAATGTATCAAAACTACAAACAAAACAACTTTAAATATTATGATATAGTTATGACAGATATAAATATGCCAAAGAAAAATGGTATAGAGATGACAAGAGATATTATGAATATAAATCCAAATCAACAAGTTGTTGTTATATCAGCATATAATGACTCAAATAGATTGTTTGAGCTTATAAATCTTGGAATTTCAAATTTTTTATTAAAACCTTTTGATACAGACTCTTTAATAAAAGTGATAAACAATATAACAGAAAAACATTTTCTAAAACAAGAGATTTTAGAGCTTGAAATTGAAAAAGAGAAAAACAAATATATAAAATCTATCCAAGAGGATAAACTCTCAAACCTAACAACACTACTTGATAATATTGCACACCACTGGAGACAACCTTTAAGCGTGATATCAACAGCAGCTAGTGGCTTAGAAATTAAAATGGAACTGGATGGAAATACAAATCAAGAGTACAATGAGTTGATTGATACCCTTGTAACCACTTCATCGCAATTATCAACTACAATAGAACAATTCAAAAAAATATACTCAAAAGATAAAAAAAACTCAAACTTTAAAATAGATACTTTGATACAAGATACTATAAAAATAATAGAGACTAAAGTACAAAATAAAGATATACAGTTGCACTCAAATAGCTTAGATATAACTTTGGATAGTTATAAAGTTGAACTTCAACAAGTTATAAATAGTATACTAAGTAATAGTTGTGAAGCTTTTGATGAATCTAATATAAAAAAGAAACATATCTTTATAGATATTATGGAAGAAAATAGTGATATGATTATATCTATAAAAGATAATGCTTTGGGGATAAAAGATGAAATAGTGCAAAAAGTATTTGAACCATACTTCACCACAAAACACCAATCTTATGGAAAAGGTATGGGACTTTATATCTCAAAAGAGATAATAAACAGATATTTTAAAGGTGATATAAATATTAGAAATACTAAGTTTGTATATGAAGGTAAAGATTATAGTGGTACAGAGGTACAAATAACAATACCAAAATCAAAACAAGAGGAGAATTAACAATGAGATGGATTTTATTACTATTATTTAGTATAAGTGTAGTTTTAGCAGATGAAAAAGTGTATATTTTTGCAAATGAGTATAAGCCACCAAAAGTTTGGACCACTACAGATGGTGTTCACAAGGGGATATTAGTTGAGATATTAAAAGAGGTGGAGAAAGAGCTTGATGTTAAATTGGAGATTGAAACATTTCCATGGGCAAGAAGTTACAAAATGGCTCTAAATCATAAAGGTGGGATTGTAGGTATCTCAAAAAATAAAGAAAGAGAAGAGATATTTGATTATAACAGTGTGGCTTTATTTGATGATACTATGATTTTAGTGACAAAAAAGGGGAAAGAATTTAAATTTGATCATATAAAAGATCTAAAAGGTAAAAAAATAGGTTACTGTAGAGGATGTAGTTTTGGTGATATATTTGAAGAGGCTAAGAGATACTTTATACCAGTAGAAACTGATGATAGTAGAGAACAAAGACTAAAGCTAGTACTTGATGGAAGAATCGATGCAGCACTACTTGGACCTGGAGAGTATGCATTAAGAAAAATAAGTAAAGATAGTGATAACCTTGATTTTGAACAGTTTACAATACTAAAAAAGCCTTTGGTTGTAGATCCAAACTATGTGGCATTTTCTAAAAAACAAAATAAAAAAGAGTTATTAAATCAAATTGATACCATACTACTAAAAATGATAAAAAGTGGTAAGGTTAATAAAATCATCAAAAAAGTTATAAAAGAAAGTTTATGAAACATCTTGTGAAAATTGCTATTTTAATATTTTTATTTATCTCTAATCTTTGGGCAAATGAGGGTGTAAAAAACCTTGCAAATACTATAGCTACACCATTTTATAACGTATACAATGAAAATGTAAAAGAGTTATTGGCTATATATACAAAGAAAAATAAGAATATCTATGCAATCAAGTTATACGATAGTTTACTAGACAAAACTTCTATCGTGTACTATAAAAAAAATGGTAAGTTTATCTTTGAACTAGACAAAGAGTTTCCTAGAAATTATGAACTTCCAATTTATACATATACTCAAGAGATAGTAAAAGATAGTAAAAAAATAGGGATAATAACTGTTTATTCAAATATTAATTTAAATATAGTAAACAAATACATAACATTTACAAAAGAGGAAAAAGAGTACTTAAATAAGAAAGATTTTATTACAATGTGTGTAGATCCAGATTGGGAACCTTATGAGCAGATAAACAAAGATGGAAAGCATATAGGACTTGCAGCAGATTTTATAAAACTTGTAGAAAAAAAGATAGATAAAAAGTTTTTATTGGTACCTACACAAACTTGGAGCCAAAGTTTGGATTATCTAAAAGATGGCAAATGTGAGATACTATCATTTTTAAATAAAACACCAAAAAGGGATAAGTTTCTTAACTTCACTTCTATACTATATGAAGAACCAGCAGTGATAGTAGCTAGAAATAAAGTAACTTATCTAGATGGTTTAGATTCGCTAGAGGGTAAAATAGTTGGTGTAGTAAAGGGGTATATAATAGATGAGTATCTTCAAGAAAACTATCCAAAAATCAATATAAAATATATGAAAAACTATGAAGATGGCTTTAATATGATAGAAGATGGAAAAATATATGCATCTATAAATTCACTTTTAGGAATTGGATATCTTATAAGAAAAAACAATCTATTAAATATCAAAATTGCAGGGAAAACAAATATCAAAGACCTCTACAGAATAGGTATAAATAAAGATGATGCCATACTTCACTCAGTACTCTCAAAAGCTGTTAACTCTATAACCAAACAAGATAAAGACAAAATATTATCAAACTGGATATCTATAAAATTTGAACAAAAAGTTGATTATGAATTGATTATCAATATTGTACTTTTCTTTTTAGTTATCATAGTAGCTTTATCATATAGACAGTATGTAATAAGACAAATAAACAATAAACTAAGAAAACAGATGGAAGAGCAACTTGAAGAGATAGTAGCAAAAGATAGAATACTGTTCCAACAAACAAGACTAGCTCAAATGGGTGAAATGATAAGTATGATAGCACATCAATGGAGACAACCATTAGGGTCTATTAGTAGTGCTGTAGTTGCAGTTGATATGAGCTTGAAAGTAAAGTATAACCTAGAAGATAAAAATAGTGCCCAAGAGTTCAAAAAATTTTTAGATGAAAAAAATAAAAATATACTAAAATATGTAAATTTTTTATCACAGACTATTGATGACTTTAGAACTTTTTTCAAACCCGATAAGCAAAAAGAGCTAGTATCCATAGTTGAACCAATACAGAGTAGTTTGCAAATCATATCAGATTCTTTAAAGAATAATGGGATTGAGTTGATTTTAGATTTTCAAACAGAAGAAAAAATAGAACTACATAAAAATGAAATGATTCAAGTTATCTTAAATATCTTAAAAAACAGTGAGGATAATTTTAAAGAAAAAAATATAGATAAACCTAAAATCACAATTAAAACTATAAAAGAGAAAGATAATTTAGTTATAACCATTTGTGATAATGGAGGAGGGATAAAAGATGATATTATAAATAATATTTTTGACCCATATTTCTCTACAAAAACAGAAAAAAATGGGACAGGATTAGGATTATATATGTCAAAAATAATAGTAGAAGAGCATAATAATGGAAGATTAACTGTATCAAATACTAAAAAAGGTGCTTGTTTTAAAATATTGTTTAATATAAAATAAGCATATTACAAATATTGTGATATTTAATTTTGTTTACTTTATATTTACCTTTAGTTTTATTTATCTTTGTAAAATAGCTATAAATTAATATAGGATAAATTAAATGATAATAAGAACAAAAACCTCTTTTAGCTTATTGGTAGCTAGTGCATTATTTTTTTCAGGTTGTGAAGAATCTTACAATAATATAAAACAAAATAGTACAATTGATTCTAGTAGTGTTTATAATGATAATAACTTTACAACAGATGATTGGAATGATTATTCACATAGTAAATATGTTGAACCAAACTTTGATGAAGTATTTAATAATACAAAAGTAAAAAGATTAGATATTGTAATAAGTACTACAAGATGGCAAAGTATGCTTGATGATATGAGTAATTTATATGGGGAATTTGGTACTAATAGTAATAATTTAAATATGCCAGAATCTAAACCAACAGATGGTTCAACAGATATGCCATTAGGTCCACCACCAACAAAAACAAATGAGATAGTTACTAAAAATCTTTTAACAGAAACTCAAGACCCTATATTTGTACCTGCTGATATATACTATAATGGTAAACAATGGTATAAAGTTGGTGTAAGGTTTAAAGGAAATTCTAGTTTACAAACAAGTTGGCAAAATGGTATTTTAAAACTTTCATTTAAACTTGATTTTGATGAGTTTGAAGATGAATATCCTCAAATTGATAATCAAAGATTTTATGGATTTAAAAAGCTTTCATTAAAAAATAATTATAGTGATACATCATTTCTAAGAGAAAAAGTAGCATCTGATATATTTAGAGATGCTAATATGCCAGTATCAAATACAGCTTTTTATCAAGTTTATGTTGATATTGGTGATGGAAATGGTTCAAAATATTTTGGACTTTATACATTAGTTGAAGAGGTTGATGATACTGTTATAGATACTCAATTTTCAAATAGTGATGGTAACTTATATAAACCAGAAGATGGTAGTGCAGATTTTGTAGCAAATACATTCTCATCAAATGATTTTACGAAAAAAACAAATGAAGATATTGCTGATTGGTCAGATATAAAAGCATTATTTACAGCTCTTCATGATACAACAAGAACAACAGAGTCATCTACTTGGAGAGTAAATCTTGAGAAAGTATTTGATGTAAATCACTTTTTAAAATATCTTGCTTTAAATGGTATTATACAAAATTGGGATACTTATGGAAGAATGACACACAATTATTTTTTATATAATAATCCAGAAAATAGTAAATTAACTTGGATTCCTTGGGATAATAATGAAGCTTTTCAAGATGGTAAACAAGGTGGCGCTTTAGCATTAGATTTTTCAAATCTTGAAGTATCAAAATAGCCACTTATTGAATATATTTATGCTGATAGTGTATATAAAGCACAATATGATAAATACCTTTTAGAGATAATAGATAATATATTTAAAACAACAGATATACAAGCAAAATACGATACTTATGCTAATCTTATTAGAGAATATGCAATTAGTGAAAAAGAGGGTTATACTTTTTTAAATAATATAGATGATTTTAATAGTTCTATTGATACACTTAAATCTCATGTTCAAGAAAGAGCAATAGCAGTTGATAACTATTTAAATCAAGAATAAATAATGATAAATAATAAAAAAGAAAAAAAATCAAAATTGACTGGTACCTATTTTAGAAATGGACTAAAATCAAATCTTGACCTTACTACTTTAGCAGATACAAAAGCTGGTATTCTTATATCTGTTAATGGTTTTATTTTAACTGTTGTTATGACAGCATCTGGATTTGTGATACATAATACTATGATGAATATAGTTTTTGTATCTATTATTTTAACGGCACTTGTATCAATTGTATTTGCAGTATTTGCAATCAAACCAAGGTCAAAAGATAGGTTAGTTAAAAGTATGGATAAAGTTGAAGATTACCACTCTTTACTTTTTTATGATGATATGGCACATATGCACCCTAATGAGTTTTTAGATAAAACTGATAATACAATTAGTTCATCAAGAGAATCTATTAAACATCTTGCAATCCATTTACATATTTTAGGTTTAGAGATAAAGAAAAAATATTTCTGGTTAAAACAAGCTTATACTTTTTTTTCAATTGGCTTAGTTGTAAGTGTTTTTTTAGCTGTATATGGATTGATTTTTATAGAACAAACACCTTTTAATAAAATTTCTACAGGAAATATTTCATATAAAAAAGGTGAATTTGAGAATATTTTTGAGCCTTCTGGTGTAACACAACTTCCAGATGGAAAAATACTTATAGTTGAAGATGAATCAAAAGCAAATCTTAGTGTTGTAAATTTAAAAGAAACTGGATATTTAAATGAATTTGGAAAGCTAACTATCTCAAAAGATGTAAAAAAAATATTTAGGAAAGAAATAGATGACTTAGAAGCTCTTACAAGCAATAAAGATACAATTTATGCTATAACTTCACATAGTTTAACAAAAGATAATCTTGATTTAAAATCAAGAAATAAACTTATAAGATTTAAATATAAAAATGAGAAATTAGAAGATTTTATCTCTTATGATGGATTAAAAGAGGAGATATATAAAAAGTTTTCAAATATATTTAACACTACAAAATTTAATAATAAAAGTTTTAATATTGAAGGGTTAGCATATAATAGTTCAAAAGATACTATTTTAATTGGATTAAGAGGACCTCTTATAAAGCAACAAGCTATATTACTCGAAATTCAAAACCCAGATGGGATATTTGATAATAAAGAGGAGATTAAATTTTCAGATCCTATTTTTCTTGATTTAAATAATTTAGGAATTAGATATATTACATTTGATGATGTTGGTAACGGGTTTTGGATTATTGCAGGTTCATCTGATAATAGAGATGGTAGAATATTTGAATTATGGTTTTTAGATAAAGATATGAAAACTTTAATTAAACCAAATAATGTACCAAATATAGGTTATGCAGAAGGGATAGCAGTAATAAAAAGTGATAATCAAAAAATAAGATTATTAATTGTTGAAGATAATGGGCAAAAGCCTAATAAGTCAGCAAATTATATAACAATAAATAAGGATAGTTTATTATGAAAAAAATTTTAATAGGAAGTTTTGCATCTAGTGTAATTTTATTTGCTCAAGGTATTGATTATAAGTATGATTTTAATGCTCGTATTGAATATGATATAGGTAATTTTAATATTACAGATGATAAATATAGTGAATCTAAAGTAAGAAGAGCAAGAGTTTCACATAAAGGAGCTTTTTTTGATAAAAAGCTTTTTTATGAGATAGAAGTTGATGGAGCAAATTATTTAAATAGTGATGAGGATAATGAGTTAGAGTTTAAAGATAACTATATAGGTTATAAAAATAAATCTAAATATCTTGATTTAAGTTATAGGTTTAAAGTTGGAAATACTAAAGTCCCATTTTCACTAGATTCATATAGTGGTAGTAGATATAGTTCGTTTATGGAAAGTCCACTTACAGATACATTTACACAAAATAGAAAATTAGGTATAGAGGGGCTATTTTCAAAAAAAGTTAATAATCATAAAGTAAATTTATTTTTAGGGGCTTTTAAAAACTCTATTGATGAAAAAAGAGATGATGATATAGATAAAATAAGAAAAGCAATTAAAACAACATATAGTTATAAATTTTCTAAAAATCATTTATTACATTTTGGAGGTTCATATCTTTATTCAAAAATAAATGATGATAATATAAAGTATTCTCAAGAAGCAGAATCAAATCTTATTTTACATAAATATATCTCTACAAAAGTTAAAAATGTAGATACCACAAAAGATACAGAATTAGAGTTATTATATATTAAAAATTCATTTCATTTTCAAGCAGAATATATACAAAGTAAAGTTAATACAGATGTTGATGATTATAGTTTTAGTGGATATTATGCACAAGTTGGATACTTCTTATTTGGTAGTTCTAAAAACTTTAAAACAACTAATTCTAAATTTAGTGGTAAAAAAATGAATAATAAAGATGTTGAATTAGCACTTAGATATTCAAAAATTGACCTTAATGATAAAGATGAACAAGGGGGAGTTCAAAAAGATTATAATTTAGGAGTTAATTGGTACTTTAATAAAAATATAAAACTTATGAGTAATTATATTATAGCATATCCTAAAAGTGATGAATATAATGGGAAATTTCGTATATTACAAGGTAGAATTGCTATCTCATTTTAAGAGTATAATTTTATATATAAAGCATTGATTCAATTTCTAATATTATACTACAAAAATGTTGTATAATATTTAGGAATGAATTAGTTGTTTTTTTAGATAATTTTTTTAATTAAATTCAATTATAAATATATTTTTATCACTTTTATACTCATATCTAAAGTCAAATTTATGAATATCAATTATTGATTTAACTATATATAATCCAAGTCCCATACCATGGCTTTTTGAAGTTGTTTCATTATGAAATGGTTTAAAATATTCCTCTAAAGGTTTCGGTAATTTATCTCCATTTGAAATAAAAAAAATTTGATTATCTTTTTGCTTAACAAAAACTTTTTTATCTTTTGAGTATTTTATTCCATTATCAATAATATTTTTTATTGCCATAGAGATTAATTCAAGATCAACTTTTAAACTTATCTCTTTTGTTAATCTTATATCTACTACTTTATCTATCTCATTTTTATCTAATATCAGCATCTGTGTTGAATAGTTTAAAATATCATTAACTTTATAAAATTTTTTTCTATAATTATAATTTTTAGATATAATTTGTTCAACTTTTGCAAAATCATTTATTAAAAAATTAAGTTTCTCAAAAATAGTAATCATTCTATCTTTTTGTTTTGTATCATCTATTAATTCACTTACTATTCTACCTTTTGCTATAGGTGTTTTAAGTTCGTGCATAATAGTTCTTAAAAAAAGCTGTCTTGAATTTAATAATAAATCTTTTTCTTTAATATTTTTTATAATTAAATAGTAAATAATAATAAATAATGATAAAATAAAAGCAAAAATTATAAAATGTAAATACTCTTTTTCATAATAATTTAATTCATCTTGAAATAAAACCTTGAAATGTCTAGTTATAATATGTAAATAATATCTATTATCATTAATTACTATTTCAAAACCATTTTCTTTTAAAAAAATACTCTTACTATCTCTAAGTATCTTTTTAGCATCATTCATTTTAACTAAAGTAAAATTTAAAGTTTCTAAATAAGAGGTTAATATATCAGGTGGTAGTCTATTTCTATGAATATATTTTGCAAAAACTTTATATTTATTTGATATATTTTGATGATGATAAATATCTTGTTTATAATGAAAATAAAATAAAATAAAGCACAAAAGTAAAAAAGTAAAAATAAAAACTGTATTTACTTTAGTTTCTAAAGATATACTTACTTTCACTGTACAAGCCTATACCCTAATCCTCTTATAGAACGAATATATTTTGGATTTTTTGAATCTTCTGATAATTTATTTCTTAATCTACCTATTATAACATCTAAGCTTTTACTATAACTATCTGTTAAACTATCACAACTTTGAACTATCTGATCTCTAGATACTATACCATTTTTATTTTTTAGAAGTACAGACATAACTTCATATTCTGCACTTGTAAGAGCTAAAGGAGTATTATTAAATAATATAATCATTTTATTTTTATCGTGTTTAAACACACTATTATCTAACTCTATAACACTTTTTTTAACTCTTCTTAAAAGACTTTGTATAACTGCATACATCTCTTTAGGATCATAAGGTTTAGGTAAATAATAATCTGCCCCTATTTGCAATCCCATAATTTTATCTGTCACATCACCTCTTGCACTTGATATTATTATTGGAATATCATAATTATCAGCTATTTTTTTACATACATCAAGACCATCCATTCCAGGTAAAGTAAGGTCTAAAATAAGTAGATCAAAGTTAGAAACACCTGCACTAAGACCCAAAAAAGGGTCTTCGTAATTAGTTATTTTTATATTATATTTCTCTAAATACTCACCCAAAAATTCTGAAAATTCAGGGTCATCTTCTATCATCAATATATTTATCATATTATATTTTAACTAAAAATATACAAATTATGCATAAAATGATATGTGGTTATAGTTATCAGGATCACTTAAAATTGAACCAAGTGAGTTTTTTACAATATTACTTATCTCTTCCTCAGAGTAGTCATTTTCATTTGAAGAGTAATTCTCAAGCATCTCCATAACACTAGTTTTACTAGATTCATTTAGACTTAGTATTCTACTTGTATATTCCATAACTTCATTAAATGAAGATGTTGTTGAAGATTCATCATCCTCATCATCTTCCCCTAAAGTAAGCAAAGTATCAAGCAAATCAGTTACACTAGATTCTTCCTCTTCACTTGGAGGTGGAGGAGGTGGTGGCATACCTCCACCTCCTCCTTTTGGACCACCAATACCTGCTGTATCACCTACTGTTTTAGCATCAAAACCTTCAGTAGTCATTGTATTTTCAAAAGCTTTACTAGATTCTATACCTGCATCTTTAAAAGCTGCTACGATAGACTGAGCATCTTCAGAACTTAAATTATTAGCATCATACTCCTCCAATACTGAACTAATTGTTTCTAATTGTGATGTTGACAAACTACTATTTGAACTTGAGCTTTGTGACATTTGTTGTGGTATATTCATTGAATTTGATCCGATAGTTCCTACCATTGTTTATCCTTTTTTATTTATTTTTAATATTATATATCACTTGATTAAATATAGTTTTAATAGAAAGTAAATAAAAGTAAACATATTAGATGATTT
>Ga0193965_1000171_pt1 | contig 22802 bp, 18 predicted proteins | sample FB_8_MG_FD_140330 | JGI IMG/M metagenome (GOLD analysis project Ga0193965, IMG submission 140330) | Microbial mat bacterial communities from the Broadkill River, Lewes, Delaware, United States - FB_8_MG | ecosystem: Environmental > Aquatic > Freshwater > River > Microbial mats | place: USA... | reverse complement strand
TAAAAGATTATCCACACGCTATTTATCTTAATTCTCAGATAAGTGATAAGGTTGAAAATCTCAAACAAAAACTCTCAATCTACCTAGATAGAGCTGAGTATGAAAAGATTATCGGTTTAAAAGATGGGCTTAACAGATACAACCTACTCAAAGATGACAATCTTAGATATGCACTCGCTTATGCTTATTATATGGCGAAAGATTACACAGAAGCAGAAGAGCATCTTAAAAAAATATCTGATAACGAACTCTTTATAAAAGCGACTGTTATTAGAAAAAATATTTCAAAATGTATAGACAATAGTATGGAGTGTATATAGATGAATCGATTAAAAAAACTGTTGGTAATTACACTTCTTTTTATCTCTTCACTTTCGTTTGCTTCCGAGGTTGGGACACTGAGTATCTTTACATTTCAAGATGGAAAACCTCTATCTAACATTGAAATTATCATAGATTCTAAAGAATCTTATAAAACAGATAAAGATGGTTCACTTCAAATATATTTAGAAACAGGAACACATAAACTAGAGGTTATCGCTAAAGATAATATGGGCAATAATCTCGGGTTTTTTAGAAAACCTGTAACTATTAAAGATGAAAGAGATACTCTTGTTACAACAACTTTTAATAGTGATGGAAAAGACCTCATAAACATAGATACACCCGTAGATGGTTTTTACAACGAGATAATCTCCTCAGGGGTGGGGATTTTAAATGGAATAGTTTTAACATCTGACAAATCAAAACCGATAGCAAATGCTAGAATCTTTGTAAAAGGAACTTCAATAGATGCAAGATCTGATGAAAATGGAAAGTTTAGTATCACCATACCATCGGATGCAAACATAAGTATTTCGGTAGTTCACTCAGAATATTCTGCTCAAACTATTAACAACTTAGTAGTAAAAAAAGATGGTGAAATAGCTACAAAAGTAATACTGACACCTGCAAGTATGGAACTTGAAGAGTTTATAATCTTAGCTCCTAAGGTTACGGGTTCAATTGCGAGTATTATGGCAGAGGAGAAAGAAGCGGCATCTATCTCAAACATACTCGGTTCTGAGGAGATGAGTAAAAAAGGTGATTCTGATGCTGCGAGTGCTTTAAAAAGGGTAACGGGAGTTACTATCATCGGTGGTAAAGATATATATGTTCGTGGATTGGGTGATAGATACTCAAACATTGAGATGAACTCTATGCCTCTGCCATCTCCAGACCCTACAAAAAGAAGTGTTCCACTAGACATCTTCCCATCGGGTGTTATAAAATCTATGAAAGTTCAAAAAAGTGCAACTGCCGATATCCCAACGAGTTTTGGTGGTGGGTATGTAGATATTCGCACAAAAGATAAGTCTAAAGATGATTATATAAAAGTATCACTAGAACTAAAAGCCAATAGCAACACTGGTAAAAGCGTAGATTCTTACAATGGAAGTGGCTCAGACTTTTTAGGTTTTGATGATGGGTATAGAGATGTACCTAGTGAAATCATTTCTGCTTCAAAACTACAAGTGGGTCAAGTGATGCCTAGTTGGAGTGAGGAACAAGAGTTGGCTTACACTAAAGATATTGTAGATAGACAACTCACAACGACGAAAGAGAATCTACCAATAAACTACTCTTTAGGTGCAGAGATTTCACAAAATTATGAGCCAAAAGATGGACATAAAATCTCTGTTTTTACTAACTATAAATATAAACAAGACTACAAATATCGCCAAGAAGAGTACAATAAATACGATTACGATAAAGCAAGTGATTCTTTAAAAGATAACCCAACTCAGTATGGTACAAATGATATATCAGTATCACAATACGAACACGCTGCAATTTTTAACCTCGGTTATAATTTTGCAGATTTATTTAATCTGAAATACACAAAACTCTACACTCATACAGGTGAGAGTGTAACAAGAGTATCTGATGGAATCGCTGGTTCAAACGATACAGATATGACAAGATACAACCTAAACTGGGAAGAGAGAGAACTCAATGTTGACCAAATTAGTGGTAACTTTGATTATCAACTTTATAACAGAGAATCTAACTTTAGATTTGGACTTGAAAGAGCTGTTGCAACTCTCCACCAACCGGGAAATTATAAATATGGATATAACAATAACACAGGTGATGATGGAACTGTATATGGTGAGCCATTTTTAGATCGTGGAGCTGCAAATATATTTATCAATATGGCATCTGAAGATGATTTGAGTGCAATATATCTTAAAAATAAATTCAACTTTGAACTCTTTAATGAGGGTGAGTTTGTTGATGTTGGGTATGCAAGTAGTTCTAAAGATAAAACTTATCAGTATAATAAATATGAGATTATTGATGGATTTAGAAGGGATTCTCAAAGAAAACAACTTCTCAATACTGATATAGACACTATATATGATACATATGTGAGAGCTAATGATTCTGAGTATGCAGATTCTTTTAAAACAACTGTGAACTCTCTCCCTGAAGATCAATATGATGCGAGAGTAAATGATTCTAGTCTCTATATAAACACAATGTTAAAACCTACAAAAGATATAGACTTCTTATTGGGTGTGAGATATGTAGATTTTGAGCAAACAGTTTATACATACACTTATGGGGACAATAACAACAACCCTATATACAAAGAACCAAACTCTTTAGCAATTAAAAAAACCTACCCAAGTATGAGTTTGAAGTATAAGTTAGATAAAGATAATCACTTCGATTTTGCTTACTCACAGACATATATCGTTCCCGATCTGAGAGAGTTTACAGATTCAACTTACTTCCACCCTTATGAGGTAGCAGATGTTGTAGGGAATCCTAATTTAGAAGCTACAGAGATAAGTAACTACGACCTAAAATATTCTCACTATTATTCAGATACTGAGTCTATTAAATTTGGTCTTTTTTACAAATACTTAGATAAACCGATAGAGGATAATGTACTTGCTTCATCTTCACTCCCTAGATACTCTTTTCACAATGCTGATTCTGCAGATTTGTACGGTTTTGAGTTAGATGGTAGAAAAGAGTTAAGTTTTATATACCCTGAGTTGAAAAACTTCTTTGTATCTGGAAACTTTTCTTTTACAGAATCTAAAGTTTCACTAACACCTGAGCAAGAGGAAAATTTCACATCAAAAGATAGAGATTTACAAGGCTTGTCACCAGTAGTGATAAATTTAACATTCGCTTATGAAAAAAAAGGTAGATCAGCAACACTTTCATATAACCAAATGTCGCAGAGAATCAGAAAAGTTGGACTTATAGAAGATGGCTATAAAGAGTTTCCAGATGATGTAGAGATACCACCAGTATTACTAGATTTTGTGTGGATAGAAAAGTTTGATAGCAATCTAAACTTAAGAGTTAAACTTGCTAATATCTTAGATGATGAGACAGTTTGGAAACAAGGAAATAGTGTAACTAAGAGATTTAAAAAAGGGAGAGAGTATGGGGTGGTTCTCTCTTATAAATATTAGAAAAAAAGTTACAAATAAGTTACATAAGATAAGCTAAATATTCTCTTGTGTAATCATTTTGACACCCCATTATTTTATAATAACTTATAATTTAAAAAGAGGTAGATATGAAAAAAAATATTTTAATAGTTGATGATGATAAAGATATTTTAGAACTTCTTGAATATACTCTATCTAATGTTGGCTATGAAGTGATAGGCTTTTTAAATACTAAAAATGTTAGTAAAATATTACTCCAAGAGGATATTGACCTTATTCTGATGGATAGGAATCTACCAGATATTGATGGTGGATTATACATTGAGATGCTTAGAAGTAAAAATATAAATATCCCTGTTATATTTGTATCGGCTAAGGATTCTTCAGAAGATATAAAAAATGGTTTTTTGATTGGTGCAGATGACTACATCACAAAACCTTTTAATATGGAAGAGCTTGTTTTAAGAGTAAAAGCAGTTCTAAGAAGGTCAAATCATGATTCTATAGACCTTATCCAAAACATAAGATACAAAGATATGCTCTTAGATGTAAATCTTCATGTAGTTACTATAGATTCTAAAGTTATAGAGTTAACAAAACTTGAAACTACTCTATTACAAATTCTTATTAAAAATAAAAGTAAAGTATTAGATAGAGAATTTTTAATAAAACATGTTTGGAAAAATACTACAGAGATAAATCAAAAAACTGTTAATGTCGCAATGAAAAGATTAAAAGAAAAAATCGATCCGAAAAAAGATAAAGAATATATAAAAACTATTCGTGGGGTGGGGTATCTACTATGTGCATAAAGATAGCTATCGTTGAAGATGAAGAGGATTTACTAGAACTTTTAGAGTATAGCCTCTCAAAAGAAAACTATGAAGTAATAGGCTTTTTAGATACTAAAAATGTAGAACAACTTCTTGATGAAGAGGATATATCGCTACTTATAATGGATAGAAATCTTCCTGAAGTTGAGGGGAGTTTGTTTGTAGAAGAGTTAAGAAAAAAAGGTTTTGATACTCCTGTTATCTATTTAAGTGCAAAAGATAAAGAGAATGATGTTGAAGAGGGATTTTTGCATGGTGGAGATGATTACATTACAAAACCTTTTAACATGAAAGAACTTGTACTGAGAATCAAAGCAATATTGAAACGGACAGGTAAAAATTCAGTTAATGAGATACTTATACATAGAGATATTACTTTAAATATAAATTCTAGAACTGTGAATATAGATAATCAGTTTATAGATATAACAAAATTAGAGTTTGATCTTTTGCATGAGTTTTTTCTTAATAAAAATAGAGTTTTAGATAGAGATTATCTACTAGAAAATGTGTGGAAAGATAGTGTGTCATTTCAGTATAGAACAGTAAATGTTGCGATTAATAGAATAAAAGAGAAAATAGATCCAAATAAAACAAAAGAGTATATTGAAACGGTACGAGGTGTTGGGTATAAAATAAAATAATTTTGCTTGATGGATATATATGAAACAAATTTCGAAATTGATTAATATTTAATCAAAATTAAATAGTATCCACATTATAAATAAGATATACTCACGGCAGATAAAATTTCAGGAGAATATAAATGGGAAAATTTGTTAATAATACAGAAGAGTTTTTTACTTTTTGTGAAGAAAATGATGTTCAATTTGTAGATTTTAGATTTACAGATATTAAAGGTGCGTGGCACCATATCAGTTACAGAATGAGTGCTGTTAATGTTGGTCAACTAGAAAATGGTTTACCATTCGATGGTTCTTCAATCGAAGCTTGGCAACCAATTAACGAATCAGATATGTTACTAAAAGTAGATATTGAAACTGCTTTCTTAGATCCATTTACTGCTGACCCAACTATCATCGTTTTTTGTGATGTTTATGACATTTATAAAGAACAAGCGTATGAAAGATGCCCTCGTTCAATCGCTAAAAAAGCTTTAAAACATGCTGAAGAGATTGGTATTGCAGATGCTGCATACTTCGGTCCTGAAAACGAATTCTTTATGTTTGACTCTGTAACTTTTGTTGATAACATCAATGAAGCTGGTTACAAAGTTGATACTGAAGAGGGTGAGTGGAACTCAAATAATCCATACCCAGAGATGTACAATACAGGTCACCGTCCAGGAACTAAGGGTGGTTACTTCCCAGTTGCACCAACAGATTCTGGTGTAGATATTCGTGCTGAGATGATGCAAGTTTTAGAGCAAGTTGGTCTTGAAGTTGTTCTTGGTCACCACGAAGTTGCTCAAGGGCAACATGAAATTGGTATCGTGTTCTCAGACATCATCGGTGCAGCTGATAATGTTCAAAAATACAAGTATGTTGTAAAAATGGTAGCACACCTTAATGGTAAAACTGCTACATTTATGCCTAAACCACTTTATGGTGATAACGGAAATGGTATGCATGTACACCAATCACTTTGGAAAGATGGTAAAAACCTTTTCTATGCACCGGGTAACTATGCAAACTTAAGTGAAATGGCTGTTAACTATGCTGGTGGTATCTTCAAGCATGCTGCTGCAGTTTCTGCTTTTACTAATCCATCAACTAACTCGTACAAGCGTTTATTACCAGGTTTTGAAGCTCCAAGTATTTTAACTTACTCTTCTCAAAACCGTTCAGCTGCTTGTCGTATCCCTTATGGTGCTGGTGAGATGGCTACAAGAATCGAGATGCGTTTCCCAGATTCTACTGCTTGTCCTTACCTTGCATTTGCTGTAATGATGATGGCTGGTCTTGATGGAATTGCTAAAAAAGATGTTCCAGTTGGTCCAATGGATGAAGATTTATTTGAATTATCTTTAGATGAGATTCGTGAGAAAAAAATCCCTCAAATGCCTCATACACTTCGTGAAGCACTTGAAGGTCTTATCGCAGATAACGACTTCTTAAAACCAGTATTTACTGAAGAGTTCATCAATGCGTACCAACACTACAGATTTGAGCGTGATGTATGGCCAGATGAGGGTCGTCCAACTGCTTACGAGTTTAAAACTACTTACCAGTGTTAAGCTACAAAGCTTAACTCTTTAATCTTCCACATTTGTGGAAGATTACAAATCTTCATAAACTTTTATATCTACTAATTATATTTACATATATCACTTTTCTATAAACATAAATTTGCTATAATTCCAAACTTAATAATAAATGTAAGAGTGTATTATTAAAGTTCACAGTTTAAAGGATTCCCTATGAATCAGATTCAACAAGGTAAATATAAACCTTATCCCTCAGTAGATTTGCCAAATCGTCAATGGCCAAACAATACAATAACTCATGCTCCTAAATGGTGTAGTGTTGACTTACGAGATGGTAATCAAGCACTTATCAACCCTATGGATATGGATAAAAAACTTGAACTTTTTACACTCTTACTTAAACTTGGATTCAAAGAGATTGAGGTTGGTTTTCCATCTGCTTCTAAAGTAGAGTTTGACTTTTTACGCCGTTTGGTGGATGATAATCTTATCCCTGATGATGTAACAGTTCAAGTTTTGGTACAAGCTAGAGAACACTTAATCGCTAAAACATTCCAATCTTTACAAGGTGTAAAAAAGGCAACTGTTCACTTATATAACTCAACATCTGTTGCTCAAAGAAAAATAGTATTTGGAAAATCTCAAGAGGAGATAATTGCTCTTGCACTAGAGGGTGTTGACTTAGTAAAAAAATATGAAGCTTTACATGATGGTGAGATATTTCTAGAATACTCACCTGAGAGTTTTACTGGAACTGAGTTAGAGTTTGCTGCAAAGATTTCAAATGCTGTTACAGCTAGATGGGGAATCGCAGATAACAGAAAAGTTATCATAAACTTACCAGCAACTGTAGAGATGGCAACACCAAATGTATATGCTGACCAAATAGAGTGGATGGCAGAGCATTTAGATAATCGCCAAAATGTAATTATCTCTACTCATACACATAACGATAGAGGAACTTCTATCGCTGCAACAGAGTTGGCACTTTTAGCTGGTGCTGATAGAGTTGAGGGGACATTACTGAGTAATGGTGAGAGAACGGGTAATGTTGATATGATAACTTTAGCCTTAAATATGTTAACACAAGGGGTTGATCCACAATTAGACTTCTCAGATATAGATGAGGTTTTAGATGTTGTTGAGAGATGTACAGAGATGAGTACTCATGCGCGTCACCCTTATGTTGGTGAGTTGGTATATACTGCATTTTCAGGTTCACATCAAGATGCAATAAACAAAGGTTTAGCACACCAAAAAAATAAAGAAGATTCTTTTTGGGAAGTTCCATACTTACCTATAGATCCAGCAGATGTTGGAAGAAACTATGAATCTATTATTAGAATCAATTCACAATCTGGAAAAGGTGGTATAGCTTTTATTTTGGAAAAAAACTACGGTTATCAACTTCCAAAAGCTATGCACCCTGAGATTGGTAAAATAGTTCAAGGTGTAACAGATATTAAAGGGAGAGAGTTAAGTACAGAAGAGATTCTTGAAATTTTTGAAGATACTTATTTTAATCCTAAAGAGCATATCTCTTTTGTTCATGTAAGTTTATCATCAAAAGATGGTACCTCTACTTGTGAACTGACATACAAATATAATGGTGAAGAGATTAGTGCTAAAGGTGAGGGTAATGGACCTATAGATGCGTGTAAAAATGCACTTATGAAAGATTATAAAAATGAGTTTACTATCAATTCATACTCAGAACACTCTTGTGGAGATAAAAGTTCTGCAAAAGCTGTTGCTTATATAGAGATACAAACACCAAAAACAATCTCTAGTTTTGGTGTAGGAACTGATAACAATATAGCAACTGCTTCTATAAAAGCGATGTTTTGCGCAATAAATAGAACTTTTGGAGAGGCTTAAGCCTCTTCTTGTTTAGTTGCCATACTTTCAACTTCACTTACAAATCTATCTACTAACTCTTTTTCATCCAAATTAGCTACCACTTCACCTTTTACCATCACAAGACCTTTCCCTTTTCCATAGGCGATAGCCACATCAGCGTGAGCTGCTTCACCGATAGCATTTACCACACATCCCATCACTGAGACATTTAGAGGTGTTTTTATATGGGCTGTTCTTTTTTCTATCTCACTTACGGCACTTACCAAATCAGCTTCGATTCTTCCACAAGTTGGGCATGAGATGATGTTGAGTCCATCAGGCATTGCTCCAGAATCTTTAAGTATTGCACGAGCGACATTTATCTCTTCTTCTAACTCACCAGTGATTGAGACTCTCATAGTATCGCCGATTCCATCAAGGAGTAATGCTCCAAGACCTATAGAACTTTTTACAGTTGCGTGAAAAAGTGTTCCAGCTTCTGTCACACCTAAGTGAAATGGGTAGTTGTTCTTAGGGCGTAACATTCTATAAGCATCTACAGTTCTTTGTACATCCGATGCTTTAAGAGATATTTTAATATCATCAAAACCTAAATCTTCTAAATATTTTATATTGTACTCAGCAGATGCTACCATCGCTTCTGCTGTTTGACCGTATTTATTTAAAAACTCTTTTTCTAAACTTCCAGCATTTACACCGATTCGGATAGGGATATTACGAGCTTGACACGCTTTTACAACTTCGGCAACTTTTTGTTTTGAGCCAATATTTCCGGGATTGATTCGTATGCAATCAACAACTTCAGCAGCAACAAGTGCTAGTTTATGGTTGAAGTGAATATCTGCAACAAGGGGAAGTTCAATTTGCTCTTTAATAGATTTAAGAGCGAGTGCATCTTGCATATCTGGAACTGCACAACGGACAATATCACAACCAGCAAAATGGAGTCTTTTTATCTGAGCAACAGTTGCTTCAACATCGTGAGTATTTGAGTATGTCATCGATTGAGTACTAATAGGCGCATCACCACCCACAGCTACATCACCAACGAATATTTTTTTAGTAGGGATTCTATTTATCATGAAATGATTTTATCTTTTTTGGGATAAGAGGGTGCTTATCTTTTAGTTCTTAATTCTTGAATTATTTTAATACTAAGTTTAGTTTTAAGTGCGATTATTTCATCATCTAGAACATCAAGAAGATTTTTAGCTATCTCAATAGCTTTACTCTCTTCACCCTCTTTATGTCCCTCTTCACGACCTTTCTTATGCCCCTCAATCTTCCCAATAACATAAGTAGATTCATAAGCACTTGCTTGGTCGTGGAGGCTTTTTTGGTAGTTGTTGTATTCTGCTCTTTCTTTATCATCCATTTTTAGATAATCTAATGTTTCTTTAGCTTTGAGCAGACCTTTGGCTTTTGGATTCTCTGGAATCTCTTCATTTTTTAAAAAATTTATCCATTCATCGAGTGTATCTTTCGCAGTGTCATTAAAGTTTTTTATTTTTATAAGATAAAACTCTGGGTAGAGTTTTTCTACTGTATCTATTTTATAAAGTTCTTTCTGCTTTTCGTTAAGTTCTAAAAGTGTTTTATTATGAAGTCCTATAAAGTTAGTACTTCCTTTATAGATATAATCATCTCCATTTCCAAAGTCAAAGTATAAAATAGATATTGATATTATTTTAGTAACTTTAGCATAAGGCTCAGATTCTTTCATCTGCTCAACTATAGCTTTAGATGAAGCATATAAGATTCGTTGCAAATAATCCATCTCTCTATCGTACTGAATCTCTATTAAAACTATCTCGGCTTTAGAGTTTTTAACCTTAATATCAAGACGATTAAACTTATCACTTCTTTGTTCTTGATTAGATTCACTCTCTAATATCTCTAAAATGATTATATCTTCAAATAAAAGCTCAGATAAAAACCCCTCTAAGATGTCAAAGTTTGCTTTACTTCTTAAAATTCTTTTAATTGCCCAGTCGAAGCTTATTAACTTTCGTTTCATTTTAGAGATTCCTTTTAAATTTTTGATTTAATTATAGCATATCGAGATATGAAGCATAATAAAAGTATATATGTAATTACAGCAGGATAAGAGGGTGCTTATTATATTTTTGATACTATATCTTTTATAAAAATAGTGTTTTAAAAAGGTGATATATGAAGTTTTCTAATGATGAATATACTCTTAGTATTGACGACTTAGGCTATAAAAAACAGGTTGACATTATACGGGAGTTGATTATAGAGGCAGATACACCTTTTTCTATAGGAATCTCAGGTAGATGGGGAAGTGGGAAAACGAGTGTTATGAAATACTTAATGGCTTCGCTTGGTGGAAACCCATTAGAGAATAACTTAGATTCTTATGATGAAAAAAGTCAAGAAAAAATAAATTATTTAAAAGTGTTAGATGATTACCCTAAAGATAATTCAGCTAATATTCATCCCATTTGGTTTAATCCATGGGAAAATGAAAATCATAAAGAACCTATGGTTGGATTACTTCAAGAGATTTATAATCATTTTTCTATTTATACCAATACAAAAAAGGAAGCTGAGAAATTATTATCTGTTGCAATGCAATCAGGTCTTGATACCCTTGGAAGTTTTTTAAAGTTAGGAAAAAATCAAGGTTCAAATATTGTAAATATTGGGGAAAAGTATGAGCATGATAATTTTCAGTATATCGACAGAAATCAAAGATTTAAACTTATTTTTCAAGAGGCGATAAAGAATCTATTAACTAACCTAGAAAATAAAGAAGAACTTATAAATAAAGATGCAAGAATCGTTATATTTATAGATGATTTGGATAGATGTGAAGATGAGACAATTGCAAAGCTTTTAAAAGAGATAAAACAGTATTTAGCTACAAAAAGATGTGTGTTTGTTTTTGGATATGACAGGCATCATATAGAAAAATCTTTATCTAAAACAGAGACTAAAACAAACAAAGAAACAAGAGCGTATTTAGAAAAATTATTTCAAACCACTTTTTATATTAAAGAGCCTAAAAGTGATAAGCTTGATGAGTTTGTAACTAAAATAATTGAAAGCTATGGATTTGTAAAAGATACTGAACTTAAAGTATTTACAAAATTTATAAACTCAATTATTGACCCTAACCCTAGGAGGCTGAAGTCTTATTTAACTACATTGTATTTTCATATTAAAAATTCATCTTTTATGGATGCTGAAGAGATAGAAATTGATGATTTGAAAAAATTAGCATTAATCGCTTACTTAAAATTATTTTATGAATCTGTTTACACTGTAATAGAGAATCAACCAGAGATTATAACTACTTTAAATAGAGTATTAACTAAAAATGACTTTTTCAGTGTTGATGATGAAAAAGAATATTTTTTTAATTTAGAATTTAAAAATCATTTAAAAACGGAAGATGAACCTAGTAATAATTTTATTGATAAGATTCTTTATACGAAAGAGTTTGAAGAGAAGTTTTTAGATGAAGTGTATGAGATGCAAGGAAAACATAAAAGTTTTTCAAATTTTAGAAATCAATTTATGCTCATCTTTTCTGATGACACAGATATTAAAAATTATTTATAGAGGATAAGATGAAAGAGTTTGAATTTATAGAAAAAGAACCAATACAATACCCACTAAGAGAACCATTTAACAATTTTCAATATGGAGAAAAACAAAATCAATATAAAAAGCATTTAATATCATTATACGCTAAAGAAGACACACTAGAAGAGACACAAATACTCTTACAAGATATTTATACTCCACTAGAGTTGGGTTCTGATAAGAATGATAACAGTGATAAGAGAATCGGTGTGGAAGATTTACTATGTAGGTATCAGTATATTGCTATCTCTGGAGAAGCTGGAAGTGGTAAGTCAACTATTACGAAGTTTTTATCTTTAGCTACATCTGCAAACGGTACAAATAAAACGGTGCAAAAGTTAGGTAAAAGAGTTGTTTTACCTATCATCCTTAGAGAGCTAAATTTTTCTAAGATAGATTCTATGGATAGCCTTTTCTCACAATGGATAGATAATTTAAATAGTAACCTAAAAACAGCAGTTTTTGATAGAGAGTTTTTTGATTTTTACATAGCAAAAGGTTGGGCAATCATCATCTTAGATGGTTTTGATGAGATAGGGACTAAGCAAAATAAGAATCTTATATCTTGGATAAATAGTTATATAACAAAACAAAAACTTGATGAGAATGGTCTGAGAACGAACATTATCATCACAGGGCGACCAACAGGTTTTTTGAGTGATGTGAAGTATGAGAAAAACTTTAGAAAGTATTATTTAAAACCTTACTCACAAGAACAGATAGAGGTATATACAGATAAATACATGAATCTAAAATACTCCCCAAACAAAAAGATGATAGAGGAGAGAAAAGCAAATTTTTTAAATGTGCTTGGGAGTGTAAAAGCTTTTAATCAACTAAAAACAAGACCGATTTATTTGATGATGTTAGTGTATATCTCAGAGCATAAAGGGACAATGCCTAGGAGTAGAATCTTAGCGTATGAGCAGATGGTGGAATCCTATATTCATATACTAGATAAACAAAGAAATTTAGATGAGAAAGAATCTAAAAATGGGCTTGTTTTACCAAACTGGGATTTTCAAGATAAACTTATTATTCTTGAAGATTTGGCTTACAAAATCCATAATAAAGCAAGTAATGAAGCAGGTGATGATTCTAAAGTATCTCAATTACAGATAGAGATTCACAAAGATGAGTTAAAAAAATATTTGCAAGAGATAGTAGATGATGAGGATGAAAAACTAAAAAGTGTAGATAAAAAGCAAAATATAGATGAAATTGTTGAGTATTATTTATCAAGAAGTGGGTTGTTGGTTGAACCTAGAGACAACTATATACAGTTTAGTCATCTCTCTTTTCAAGAGTATTTAACAGCGAGTAAGATTCATAGAGATAAGGACGATTTAGATTTAATCGATTATTTAAAAAAAGAAATTTTTAATAAACTAGATAATGTAGGATTTTCTGAGGTAGCACAGTTATACTTCGGTATAGATAGTTTGAAGGGTGGTAAAAACCAATCTAAAATTATTGAAAAAATATTTAAAGATAGTTTTAAATATCATGAATTTATATATAACCTTATTTTTACAACTGAAAATAGGCTTAAAGAGCAAGAAGAGTTAGATTGGTTAAAAAGATTGATAACCTTATGGATTAATAGTAAAAATGTGAATAGCTTTTATTATTTAATTAGTAAGTTAGAATATGATTCAAAAGAGTATAAAGAAGAGTTGCTTGAGAGGATAAAATTATTTATTTTTAATTTATCAAAAAATATTATTTTTGATAAAAAGATAGAATATGATATTTTTATAAAAAATTTAAAACAAGAAAAAATAAGTAAAATAGAGAAAATGACTAATATATTATTTACAGGATATTTTATTGAAGAATTTAGAACAAGTTTTTTAACTAAAGAAATTTTAAATCAATTTCCTAAAGATATGAAAGAGAGTGAATTTCTTTTTATATTGGAGAAATATCTTCCATTTAATAAAAATATTGAAAATAGTTTAGATAATATCATTGCTTATAATATCACTCCACATAGCTTTATAAACTCAATAGGAAATAATAATTTAAGTATGTTTGGCATATTTACTAAAAATTGTTTATATAGAGATATTTTAAAAATACAGTTATCTATAAATCAAAGTATATTATTTTTATTAACAAAAGATTTAATTAAAACTAAAATAAAAAATATTGCTGTATCTAAGGATGATTATTTATTAAAACCAGCTTATATGGATTTTGGAACACATTTATTTGATAAATTAGTATATGACTCTCTCTCTCTAGCTGAATCTATGAGAAAATCAATGACTTTAGATATAGGTAGAGAAGATTTATTTATATCTCACAAGTTATATGCAAGTAATATAAATATGAGTCTAAATGTAAATAAAGCTTGGAAAATATCTAGGTCATTAGACAAAGAGAAAAGGAATGATCTAAAGATAAAAATTCAGCTTTTTAACATATACGCAAGTTCTAAACTCTTAGCCAAAGAGGTAAATTTAGATATAAGAATCTCAAAACAAGAGTATAAAGAGTTATATGAGATACTAAAAAATGACCCAGTAAAATATTTTGAAAAATATAATCTCAATGATTCTCAAAAAGGTGAGATTAGAGAGTTGTTTGAGGAAAGTTATTTGTTAAAGACTATGAAATACACACTAGAAAACAGTGAGTATGAAGAGTTTGATGAAGACAAAGCGATAGAAGATTTTCATAATGATATAAAAAGTTTTAATGCAAAGTATGGGGATAAAAAGTAGTTAAGGTGTGGGTTTTAAACCCATAAGAGAGAGAAAAAGATTTTCTCTATTCTCTCCCATATTGATGACCTTTAGGTTCACCCATATCATCTTGTGGCATATTTTCTCCATTTGGTGGCATCTTCTCTCTATTTTCTTCAGAGTGAGAATCGTCATTTAGTCCATGCTCATTTACAGGGTATTCACTATGACAATAATCAACTCCATCTATCACACCTAAAGAGCAACATCCATCAGTGATTCCCATATTTACAAGCCCTTTGTCAAAAGCCCAATAATGAGAATAGCTTCCATCTCTTAAAAACTCAAAGGCAGTTTGTACATCTGTAGCATTTGATTCTTCTGCTAAGGCAATATCGTGATCTAAGTCGATTATATCTGTTACCTCAATCATACAACCCACTTCAAGAGCATCTTGTGCTGATGTTTCACCTTTTGCTATGAGTGTATTATAGAGATTTTGTATTGCTGAAATATCGTAAACACCAGCTTGCATATCTGTAATAGCTGTCTCTTTGTAGCCTAACTCATCCATATCTATATTTGTAAATTCAGAGTAGTCTGAGATATATTTTTTTATTAGAAGTTGTACTGTTTGTATATGTGGTGTCTCCCCTTTACTTGCAATATTTGTAAATTGCATATTATCTGGAAAACTCTCAGCTAGCTTGTTATATACATCATAAGCTAATCGCTCCTCATTACCCATATATGCCAATGTATTTTTAACATCTTGTGTAAGTATAAGAGTAGGTGTTAAAAGGGCATCTTTTACATGAGGGGGGAGTTTTGCTTTATGTACTGCATCTGTAAAATCAGTTGTTTGCATTAGGTGTGCAAGAGCTGAATCTTCATCAACTGTAATATCTACATAGTTTTCTATAGAATCAGCATCAAAATACTCATCTACTATCAGCTCATCTTTTACATGTTGACGAATATGAAGACCATTTTCTTTGTTGTTATCATCATCACATGATTGTAAGAATCTTGCCATTGCAACAACTTTGGGGTCTCTTGTATTGTTTCTATCTACATTTACCAAATCTTGAGGAAAAACTTGATTATCTTCAGGCATTGTTGAGATTTCACCCAATTTAAGTGAGCCTATTTTAAAGTGAACAGGGAGAGAGTTACACTCAAACCTACCATCAACATCTGTGATTCCCTCTTCACCATCACCACATAGATAATCAGCATTTTGTACATAAGAATCTACAAGTTGACCTGAGATGGTTGTTGTTTCTTGCAACGGTTCTGTAGAGAGTTCATTTGCATTGTTATCAAAATCAGTACTGTTTTCAACATCACTTGAACCACAACCTGTAAGTAAAAAAGCTGCAGTGATAGAGGAGATAAGTATTGATTTTAAAGAGTAATAATTATTAATGTACGACATGAAAATCCTTTTTTTGTTTTTTAAGTGTTGTAACTTTGATAAAAGAATTATAGAAGAAGAGTGTTAGTTTAGTGTTAGTTATCTGCCGAATTATTAATCTAGGAAGGAACGAATGAAACAAGTTTGGAAGGTTAGTGAGCTAAAAGATTGTTTTGTTTATATCACTATATACATAATTTTCTATTTCTAAAAAATCATTATGATCTAGTTCTATTGATAACTCTTTAGAGCTTATATAATTTTCTAAAAATTGTTTTAAATACTCTATTGTATTTTTTGAGATTGAATCATATAATTGATTTGGATTCATTAAAGTAATCTCTGAGAGATAATCCTCTTTAAGTGTTTTATTACTAGCAATAGTTACTACTGTAGTCTGTAACTCTTTAATTTTTTCGTGAGGAATATTCAAGTTATCTAAGATTGATGGATTCTTATGAATAGCTAATGCAATATCAAATAAATCTCTTGCATTTCCCTTGTGAGCTCTAAAAAAGATTTTCTTTGAAATGATCTCTTCCACAGATTCTAGTAAGATATTCATATCCCATAGTTTGACCTCTTTATAAGGTTTTTTTGTTCTATCAACTGTACTTAGAAACTGCATTTTAAAATCATCTTTAATTGTAAATTCTGTATATATAGGGTGTATTTTACTATCTCCAGTAAAACCTAATTCTTGCATTATCACTCTAAATGTTTTATCCCATCTAGCAGGTGCAAATAGCTTACTAATATCAACATTTGAATGAGTGAAAATATCTATATCAGTTGAATACCTATGATTCCAATAATATGCTGCTAGTGCAGTTCCACCACCTAAGGCAGATACATTTTCAAGATTATGTTTCTTTAAAAGATAGCTTGCTGCTATAAACATCTCTTTTTGGATTGTAAAATCATACATTTAATGCTCTTCTAGCTAATACTTGCTGCAGAGCAATTGGCATAGATGTTTTGTTAGTACTTTGTATAGATTCTTCTAATGGCTGAAGTCTGAATCGTTTATCCCATATTTCAGAAACACCTTTTAACTTACGAAGTGGTGAAGTTAGGTATATTTTTTTAATCTTTCGAATAGATATATTAAACTGTTTGATGAGATCACTTAAGTCCTCTTCATCACACTCTTTAAAGAATTTACTATATATTATATGCTCTTTTGCTGATGCATCGTTGTAGTTATCTTTAGAGAACGCTACTTTTAAGTCAGCTACATTAAATGCTTCTGTTTTATCTATGTTTCTATTTAATATATGAAATATTCTATGATTCTTTTGCTCTTTAAATATTTTTGTAGTTTCGTTTATATCAAATTGATTAAGAAATAGATATAGTTTATGACGATTACTATCTTCTTTTTGCCAATCATTTAGAGTACTTACTGGTATATCAAATAGTTTACTTATCTCTTGCTTGGTCATAGAAAGTCCTTATATTTATAAATTATATATGATATTCGTTATTATGTCAAACAAGTTGAGCAATATTATAGTTATACATAATGATAGTTTCTCTTTTTCTGATGTTATCAAACATTTTTTCTTCAAAGGGATAGAATTTAAATATTAGCAACGCTTACAAAGCATTGCTAAAGGGGGAGGGTTTAGAATTTGAAATTGAAGTTAGTATAAATATATCTTCCAGTTTCATTAAGAAGCATAACATCTCCTGTACCTGCTGTTAATAAAGTTAAATCAGCATAAGTATTACTAACTGCATAAGTCTCATTAAAGAGGTTGTTTACACCTACTGTAAAGTCAAAGTTTTTACTCACTGCATGTTTTACTTTTAAGTTTACAACAGCCCATGAATCTAACTCTTGCTCGCCATTTTCAGAATCAATTGAATCCCATTTATCAGAAGCTTGAATCTCAAATGAAGCGTTAGAGTTGTTCATATATTCCCAGTTAGCGATAATATTTCCTCTTAGAGGTGCAATATCTGCTAAGTTTGTATTTGTTTGTCCTGCTAAAGCTTCAGACTTTTCACCAACTTTGTAAGAGATTCCCATATCAACAGTTACTTCATCTGTTGCATAAACAGAAGATGCTATCTCTGCACCATATATAGTTGCATCTATATTTTCAAATGCGTTTGTAGATACACCTTTTTTGATATAGATATAATCACTTAGATTTGAGTAAAATGCTTTTAGTTTAAGACTTAAGCTTTCATTGTGAAGTTCATACCCTAAATCAATCTCTTGATTTGTAGTTTGTTCCAGTGTATCTGTTCCAACATGACTTCCCATAGAACTAGTAAAATATAGCTCTCTTGCATCTGGAACACGAGTAGCTTGACCAAAACCTAAAAACACTTTGTTCTCTTTGTTTAGGTTATAAGTTGTCATAACATTTGCATTGATTCCTGTGTAATCATTGTTTTGCAATGCACCACCATTTGTTATCTCTGTTGAATCAACTCTTGCCCCAATAGCTACATTTAAATCACCAAAAGATTTGTTGAGTTTAGTAAAAATAGCCATATTTGTTGTGATAGAATCATCAATACTTTTTTTAGCAGCACCTGAAGTAGGATTCATCATAAGAGTATCATTTTTATAATAACTACCATCCCATTTTCTCTCACTCGCATCTAAACCAACTAAGAGTTCATGCCCTATAATATTAAATGAGTTTTTAACCTTAAGACCTAGCATATCAGTTGTTAACCAGCTTTTTATATTTCCCATCATCATTGATGATTTTCTATAATCTGTCACCATTGGATGATCAACTGTTGATTTGTAAGCTTGAATATTTAAGTTTTCATAAGAATCACTAAGATTATTTACATCATATTCAACACTAAAAATATTTGAATCATCGTAGAGTGCATCCATTTTTGAGTTGGGATATAAAATATCATCACTTCTATTGAGTGTTGCACTTAGTCTTAGTTCTTGATTATCACTTACACTTACAAATGCTTTAGCCATAATACTTTTTTTACTAAAGGCTTTCATCTGTGTATCTTTATACTGAGCACCTTGTGCTCCAGAATCTGTTGGGTTTGCAAGAGCGTTATTTATAACTTGCTCACTCATTGTATCGCCATTACCATCTTTGTATTGGTCACTCGTCTCAGAAGTTGCACTTACTAAAACACGCACTGTATCGTTTCCACCATTAGCACTTGCACCAATTTTTACATAGTTAAATGAACCGTAGCCAAGGTTTACTTCACCATGGGTCTCTTTTGTTGGTTTTTTAGTTGTGATTTTTACACCACCACTGAGTGTTCCAAATGTTTCAACATCATAAGGACCCTCAATCACTTCAACATCTTCAATTTGAGAAGCTAATACATGAGAAACAGGTGGATCCATTCTATTTGGACATGCACCACAAGTTTTTGTTCCATCTACTTCAACAGAGATATTATCTCTTTTTTGACCACGAATATATATATCGTTTGCAATTGCACTACGACGATTCATATCGATACTTGGAACACTTGCACTAAGTGCTTGTGATAAATCAGCAGAAACTTGAGCATTTTTGCTCACCTCTGTAAGAACAGTTGTTTCAACACTAATAGGCTCTAGTGTAATCTCTGCAGCGTATAATGATGAGATAGCTATGAGTGATAAGGGGATAAGTTTTTTCATATATGATACCTTGATAATTAATATAGATAGATACTATCAAAAAAGTATTACATCAGTGTTAATTTTGGTAAAATTCCATTATGAATACAAAAGAAAAGATAAAAAGAACACTGTTAATAGCCTTAGGTTTTGCACTTGCAACTTATTTTATCATGAGTGGTATGGCAATTTTGGATAAAGAAAATGCTAAACCCACAACACAAGTAGATGTTTCCTAAGTATCTACTTAGGAAACCAACAATAAAATCAAACCCAGTATAAGGATAATAGCTAAACTTGCATATTCTAAATACTTTTTAATAGAGCTATCATTTTGAGCTGTCTTTTTTCGTACCATCACGCTGAGTAAAGCTGAGAAAAAGATAATAGTACTCATCCCCATACTCATAACAAGTGCAGATACAAACCCTGCATAATATAAACCAAGAGAGATTGCAAAAATAAATAGAGTAGTAGTTCCCGGACAAGGGATTATCCCTGCTGAAATTATGAGTGCAATATCTGTTGAGTTATTATCAACCTTACACGAGTTACATCCACAAGTTGATATATGGGGTGTTTGAGTAAAGTTGTAGTTTGCTATTTTACTCTGTTTTTCTATCTCTGTGTATCTCTTATATTTTTTGTAAATAAGATAGATAGCAATAGATATAATAATCACTGCTGCTATTTTTGTAGTATAAAAAACGGTGTCATCTAAAAACTGTGCTAAAAAAGTGTTAACTAAAAAATAGATAACTAGAGTGAGTAAAAATGCTGAAAAAGTGTGTACAAAGCCAATAGCAATAGAGATAAATAAAGCTTTTGAATATGATCTTTCATTTGAGAGAAAATAGCTTGCAACAAGTGTTTTTCCATGACCGGGACCTAAGGCGTGAACAAGACCATAAATATATGCAAAAAATAGTAAAAGCATATAGCTCAGAGGATTCTTCTCATCTTTGATAGATTCAAAAAGAGATTTTATTTTTATAATACTTTGTTGTAGTATATTTGATTGTATAGAACTCTCCTCTTCTACAACTATGGATTCTTTAGATTCTTTTTGTTTCTCTTGAGTTGTGTTTTGTGGATTTTTTTGGAGTGGCATCTTAGTAAAAAATACAGAAGCTGTAAAAAGATAAAGGTTTTGAGTGTAGTGAAATTGTGAACTGTTTATGTTTAGTTGAGATGTTGTAAAAGTAAAATACCCCTCATCATCACTAAAGACTATAGAGAGCATCGATTCATCACTAAGTTCTAAGTTAAGATAAGAATCATACTTAAAAATAAGATTTTCTTCTACCATTTTTATATCAAAGTTTTTGTAGTTTAGTTTAATAAGTGTCGCTTCTTCATCTTTTTTTGCGTACTTAATTTGTGTTAGCATATCTTTTTTTATAAGATAATCAAGCATAGCATTAAGTATAATTTTTAGCTCACTCTCATCAAGTATCTTGTTTTTATTTTTGTCATACTGATTTAACATCTCTGCTGAATAGATAGAAGAGAAATCCCATTGCATCTGAATATGTGTAAGTCTATTTTTCTCAACATCTATCTCAATGTTGACATTTGTTTGTGGAACCATAAGTTCACAGGTAGCACACCCATAAAGTAGATTTTGGAGAATCAATAGATAAAAAATAAGAAATTTTTTCATTTGATTCTTATTATAAGCATAAATAGCATAAGCGATAGTGCAGATACTAAAATAATACTAGCTCCCGAAGTTATATTAAAACTATAAGAGAACCAAAGTCCAATAATAGTAAAAATAGAGGCTATAAAACCAGAGAGAAACATCATACTAAAAAGGGATGAGGATAGATATTGAGCTATATAGATAGGAATAGTAAGAAGTGCTATAACTAAAATAAGCCCTACAACTTTAATTGCAATAACTATGCTTAAGGCTGATAAAACAAGTATAAGAGTATAAAAAAACTTTACATTTATTCCTGTAAGTTGGGCGTATTGGCTATCATAAGATACTGCTAAAATATCTCTATACCAAAATGTTATAACAAATAAAATAAGTAAAAACAAAGCAGCCATAAAATATAAATCTTCTCTATTAACAGCTAAAATTGAGCCAAAAAGATAACTCATCAAATCAACATTATAACCGGGTGTTAAATCTATCAGAATTATCCCAATAGCCATCCCAACAGCCCAAATTAGCCCAATAAATGTATCTATTTTATCTCTTTGATTGAGTGTAACAAATGCCATAAAAAGTGCAGCAAGTACAGCAAAAAGTGATGTTCCCAAAAAAATGGGAATCCCTGTAAATATAGCGATACCAATCCCACCATAAGCAGCATGAGCGATTCCACCAGCTAAAAAAACCATTCTATTTACAACAATAAGAGAACCAATTATCCCAGATGTCAAACTAACTATAATTCCAGCGATTAAAGCATTTTGCATAAATTCATAAGAGAGCGCTTCTAACATTTACATTTTCCTAACATTTGTAAAAGTTCAACTTCACAAATGTGACTTGAACTTGTATCAAACTCTTTTTTTATAGAACTCAAATCGTGAAAAGCGAGAGTTTTGTTAATATGGGCAACCTTTGATGCGTATTGTAAGATTACAGAGATGTCGTGACTAACAACTATAACTGTGACTTTTTGATTTAACTCTTTGAGGAGTTGATAAATTTGTTGTTGCCCATCTGCGTCTATACTTGCAGTTGGTTCATCAAGCAAAAGTATTTTTGGATTAGAATAAAGTGCTCTAGCTATCATTACCCGTTGACGCTGTCCCCCTGAGAGTAGTCCTATTTTTTTTGTTGGCTTCCTTTTGCATCCCCACTTTTTTGAGCGTATCTAGTGCGTGTTGAATCTCCTCTTTTGCATATCCAAAAATAGTTTTTTTAGAGGAGTATTGCCCCATCATCACAACCTCTATAACTTTTATGGGAAACTCTATATTTACATTTGTATTTTGTGGTACATAAGCAATTTGAGTGCTTTTATTACTTAAAGGTTCATTTTGAATCTCTATAGAGCCTTGTTGAATCTCATTTATACCTAGAATCAATTTAGCAAGTGTACTTTTCCCACCACCATTTGGCCCAACTAAGGCAGTAATTTTATTTTTATTTATTGTAAAAGTTATAAAATTATAAAAAATTCATATAATTT